>OFDC01000039.1_pt1 | contig 184327 bp, 188 predicted proteins | sample 1520941 | NCBI WGS metagenome assembly OFDC01 (sample SAMEA94258168, study PRJEB24077) | hot springs metagenome | biome: Aquatic biome; feature: Water | place: India | collected 2012-12-06 | depth 5 m
CGGATGCTCGCGCACAACGGCGAGATCAACACGCTGAAGGGCAACGTCAACTGGATGAAGTCGCACGAGATCCGGATGGCCTCGAACAACTTTGGCGAGGCGGCGGAGGACATCAAGCCGATCATTCCGGGGGGCACGTCGGACAGTGGCGCGCTGGATGCGGTGTTTGAAGTGCTGGTGCGGTCGGGGCGGTCGGCGCCGATGGCCAAGACCATGCTGGTGCCGGAGGCCTGGTCGAAGCAGACGGTGAACATGCCGAAGGCCTGGGCGGACATGTATTCCTACTGCAACTCGGTCATCGAGCCGTGGGACGGTCCGGCGGCTTTGGCGATGACGGATGGGCGCTGGGTCTGCGGGGGCCTCGACCGGAACGGGTTGCGGCCGATGCGCTATGTCATCACCGGCGACGGAATGCTGATCGCGGGGTCCGAGGCCGGGATGGTGCCGGTGGATGAGTCGACCGTCCGTGAAAAGGGGGCGCTTGGGCCGGGGCAGATGATCGCCGTGGACATGGTGGAAGGGAAGCTCTTCCACGACACCGAGATGAAGGACAAGCTGGCAGCCTCGCTGCCCTATGGCGACTGGATCGAGAAGATCGTCGATCTGAACAGCCTGTTGCGCGACGTCCCCGAGACGCAGACCTTCACCGGCGGTGAGCTGCGGAAGCGCCAGATCGCGGCGGGGTTCACGGTCGAGGAACTGGAGCAGGTCCTGGCGCCGATGGCCGAGGACGGGAAGGAAATGGTCGCCTCGATGGGCGATGACACGCCGCCGGCGGTGCTGTCGTCGGTCTATCGGCCGTTGTCGCATTACTTCCGGCAGAACTTCAGCCAGGTGACGAACCCGCCCATCGACAGCTTGCGGGAAGGCCGCGTGATGTCTTTGAAGACGCGCTTCGGCAACTTGCGGAACGTGCTGGACGAGAACAACTCCCAGACTGAAATCCTGGTGCTGGAAAGCCCCTTCATCGCGAACCGCGAGTTCGACGTGATGGTGCAGCGCTTTGGCGATCAGGTGGCGTTCATCGACTGCACCTTCCCGGTGGGCGAGGGGCTGGATGACCTGCGCCAAGGGCTGGAGCGAATCCGGGCCGAGGCCGAGGATGCGGTGCGGTCGGGGGCCGGGCAGCTGGTCCTGACGGACGAGCATCAGGGGCCTTCGAGTGTCGGGATGCCGATGATTCTTGCCACCAGCGCCGTGCATAGCTGGCTGACCCGCAAGGGGTTGCGGACGTTCTGCTCGATCAACGTGCGGTCGGCGGAGTGCATCGACCCGCATTACTTTGCCGTGCTGATCGGGTCGGGCGCGACGACGGTGAACCCGTATCTGGCGCAGGACTCGATTGCCGACCGGATCGACCGGGGGCTGCTGGATGGCTCGCTGACTGACGCGATGCGGCGGTATCGGGATGCCATCGACGCAGGCCTTCTGAAGATCATGTCGAAGATGGGGATCAGCGTGATCTCCAGCTATCGCGGCGGGCTGAACTTCGAGGCGGTGGGTCTGAGCCGCGCGATGGTGGCCGAGTATTTCCCGGGGATGCAGTCGCGCATTTCGGGCATTGGCCTGACCGGGGTGGAGCAGAAGCTGGAAGAGGTCCATCGCAAGGGCTGGCTGGGGGGCGCGGATGTGCTGCCCATCGGCGGCTTCTACAAGGCGCGGCGGTCCGGCGAGAAGCACGCCTGGGAAGCGCAGACGATGCACATGCTGCAATCGGCCTGTGATCGGGCGTCTTATGACATCTGGAAGCAATATAGCGCAGCGATGCGGGCGAACCCGCCGATTCATCTGCGGGATTTGCTGGACATCAAGGTGCTGGGCAAGCCGGTGCCGATCGAGGAGGTCGAAAGCATCACCTCGATCCGCAAGCGCTTCGTCACGCCGGGCATGTCGCTGGGGGCGCTGTCTCCGGAGGCGCACAAGACGCTGAACGTGGCGATGAACCGGATCGGGGCGAAATCCGACTCGGGCGAGGGCGGCGAGGACCCGGCGCATTTCACGCCGGAGCCGAACGGGGACAACCCTTCGGCCAAGATCAAGCAGGTGGCGTCGGGCCGGTTCGGCGTGACGGCGGAGTATCTGAACGCCTGCGAAGAACTGGAGATCAAGGTGGCCCAAGGGGCCAAGCCCGGTGAAGGTGGCCAGCTGCCGGGGATGAAGGTCACGGCGCTGATCGCTCGCTTAAGGCATTCGACGCCGGGGGTGACGCTGATCTCCCCGCCGCCGCACCATGATATCTACTCCATCGAAGACCTCGCGCAGCTGATCTACGACCTGAAGCAGATCAACCCGCGGGCCAAAGTGACGGTGAAGCTGGTGTCGTCCTCGGGCGTCGGGACCATCGCGGCGGGCGTAGCGAAGGCCAAGGCCGATGTGATCCTGATCTCGGGCCACAACGGCGGGACGGGGGCGTCGCCCGCGACGTCGATCAAGTATGCCGGTCTGCCGTGGGAGATGGGCCTGACCGAGGCGCATCAGGTGCTGGCGATGAACAACCTGCGGGAGCGGGTGACGCTGCGCACGGACGGGGGCCTGCGGACCGGGCGCGATATCGTCATGGCGGCGATGATGGGGGCCGAGGAGTACGGCATCGGCACCGCCGCACTGATCGCTATGGGCTGCATCATGGTGCGGCAGTGCCAGTCGAACACCTGCCCGGTCGGGGTCTGCACGCAGAACGAGGCGCTGCGGGCGAAGTTCACCGGCAGCGCGGACAAGGTGGTGAACCTGATCACCTTCTACGCGCAGGAAGTGCGGGAGATTCTTGCGTCCATCGGTGCGCGGAGCATGGACGAGATCATCGGGCGGGCCGATCTGCTGACCCAGGTCAGCCGTGGGGCGGCCAACCTCGACGACCTTGACCTGAACCCGATGCTGATCAGCGTCGATGGCGCGCGGGCGATCACCTATGACCGGTCGAAGCCTCGGAACGCAGTGCCGGACACTCTGGACGCCGACATCATCCGCGACGGGCATCGGTTCTTCGAGGATGGCGAGAAGATGCAACTGTCCTATGCCGTGCGGAACACGCTGCGGACCATCGGGACGCGGGCGTCGAGCCATATCGTGAAGAAGTTCGGGATGCGGAATGCTTTGCAGCCCGACCATCTGACGGTGAAGCTGACCGGGTCCTGCGGTCAGTCGCTGGGGGCGTTCAGCGTCCGGGGGCTGAAGCTGGAAGTGCAGGGCGATGCCAACGACTATGTCGGCAAGGGGCTGTCCGGCGGCACGATCACGGTGCGGCCGCTGATGTCCTCGCCGCTGAAGGCGGAGGAGAACACGATCATCGGGAACACCGTGCTGTACGGGGCGACCGATGGCTTCCTGTTCGCCTCGGGTCGCGCGGGGGAGCGGTTCGCGGTGCGGAACTCCGGCGCTTCGGTCGTGGTGGAAGGCTGCGGGTCGAACGGGTGTGAGTACATGACCGGCGGCGTTGCGGTGATCCTGGGCCGGATCGGCGCGAACTTTGGGGCGGGGATGACGGGCGGGATGGCCTATGTCTACGACCCCGAAGGCGTGGCTGAGGACTTCATGAACCTGGAGTCGATTCTGACCTGCGCGGTAGAGCATCCGCACTGGGAGATGCAGCTGAAGGGCCTGATCCAGCGCCATCTGGAGGAGACGGGAAGCCGCATCGCCGACCGCATCCTGCAGAACTGGGACCGCGAGCGGCTTAACTTCCTGCAGGTCTGCCCGAAGGAAATGGTCGACCGGCTGCCCTATCCACTGTCGGACGAAGTGGCGAAGGTTCCGGCCGAGTGACCGGCGCGGCCCGGCCGGGCACCTGGCCGGGTCTGTCGCCGTATCGTCGTTTCCGCGTCATACGGGCGTAACCCGCAGGTCGCAGCAAGGGCTGGTCAACCTGACCAGTGGAGACCTTGCCATGCGCCTGCGCTATCTTGCCCTTTGCACTGCCCTGACCGGACTTGCTCTGCCCGCCGGTGCCGAGACGACCTTTCCCGCCACTCTGGCAGGCCATGCCCTGATCCCGGCGGCGAGTTTTGTGCCCGCACCCTCCGATGCGCCCAAGGATGCGCAGATGTCGGGCAAGTTCACGGGTGCCGCCCGCGTGATGGAAGTGGGGACTGTCCCCGGCGACACGGGTGCCATGCATGGCAAGCGGCCCACGGGCCTGTCGCTGCCGTTCGAGGGCCAGCCGCTGCAGGGCATGTCCGGTTTTGCGATGAACCTGGCCGAGGATGGCTCGATCTATACCCTGACCGACAACGGCTTTGGCGCGAAGGGGAACAGCACGGATGCGCTGCTGGCGTTTCACCGCATGGCCCCGGACTTTGACGCCGGGACGGTCGCAGTGAAGGAAACGGTCTTTCTGCGCGACCCCGATTTCAAGGTGCCGTTCCGCATTGCCTATGAGGGGACCGACAGCCGCTACCTAACCGGCGCGGATTTCGACCCGGAAAGCATCCAGTTCCTGAACGGCGAGCTGTGGCTCGGCGAGGAGTTCGGGCCCTACATCCTGCGCGTCAGCCTGGATGGCAAGGTGCTGGCGGTTTACCCGACGATGGCCGGCGAAGTGCAGCTGAAGGGGCCGGACACCCCCGGCATCAGCGCGACCTCGGTGGCGGGCAAGGACTGGACCGTGCAGCGGTCGGGCGGATACGAAGGCATGGCGCTGCAGCCGGGGACGAACCTGTTGTGGGCGATGGCCGAAAAGCCGCTTCTGGGCGAGGATGGCAAGCCTGCGGGCACGGCGCTGCCGGTGCGGGCTTTCGATCCGGCCAAGGGCGAATGGACCGGGGCCGAGTTCAAGTTCGCGCTGGCCGAAGGGGCGACGGCGATCGGTGACTTCAACTTCATCGACGAGACCCGGGCGCTGGTGATCGAGCGGGACAATGGCGAGGGGCTTCCAGCGCTGAAATGCGCTGGCGACCCGGCTCCGGATTGCTTCCCGATGCCTGCGATGCTGAAGCGGATCGTGCTGATCGACACGGCGCAGATCGACTCTGAGGGCTTTGTGAAGCGTCTGGGCTACGTCGACCTGATGAATATCGCTGACCCGGACGGCAAGGCGCGGGTCGAGACGGCGGGTGGTGTGGCGGGGACCTTTACCCTGCCGTTCTTCACCATCGAGGATGTGCGCATGGTCGATGACAGCCACATCATGGTCGCCGTGGACAACAACCTGCCCTATTCATCCGGTCGGGCGCTGGACAAGGCGATGGACAATGAGTTCGTGCTTTTGTCGGTGCCGGAGCTTCTGGCGGCGAAGTAGTGGGACGGGGCGGCTTTCGGGCCGCCCCTTTCCTTTTAGTCCTCGGAGGAACGGGCCCAGAGGTTGATGTCCTTCTCCTCGGAGATGGCGTCGATCTGGGCGAGTTCGTCAGCGGCGAAGTCGAGTTTCTCCAACGCTCCGACGCAGTCCACGACTTGCTCGGGCTTCGACGCCCCGATGAGGGCGCTGGTGATCCCGCCGCCCCGCAGCACCCAGGCGAGCGCCATCTGGGCCAGCGTCTGGCCCCGGGCGGCGGCCATGTCGTTCAGTTTGCGGACCGAGCCGAGGGCTTTTTCGACCACCGAGGGGTGCAGCGACTTGTCTTGGCTGGCTCGGCTGCCGGCGGGAATGCCGTTCAGGTACTTGTTGGTCAGGATGCCCTGCGCCAGAGGGACAAAGGCGATGGAGCCGACGCCGAGGTCCTTCAGCGTGTCCTTTAGCCCGTCGGTTTCGACCCAGCGGTTCAGGATGTTGTAGCTGGGCTGGTGGATCAGGAGAGGCGTCCCCAGATCCTTCAGGATGGCCACCGCCTCGCGCGTGCGCTGGGAGTTATAGCTGGAGATGCCGATGTACTGCGCGCGGCCGGAGCGGACGATGTGGTCCAGGGCCCCCATGGTTTCCTCAAGCGGCGTGTCGGGGTCGAAGCGGTGGGAATAGAAGATGTCGACGTAGTCGAGGCCCATCCGCTTCAGCGACTGGTCGCAGGAGGCGATGACGTATTTCCGGCTGCCCCATTCGCCATAGGGGCCGTCCCACATCAGGTAGCCGGCCTTGGACGAGATGATCAGCTCGTCCCTCAAGGAACGGAAATCCGTCTTGAGCAGTTCGCCAAAGGCTTCCTCGGCGCTGCCGGGCGGAGGCCCGTAGTTGTTGGCAAGGTCGAAATGGGTGATGCCAAGATCAAAGGCGGTGCGGCAGATGGCCTGTTTCGTGGCGTGCGGCGTGTCGTGGCCGAAGTTGTGCCAAAAGCCCAGGCTGATTGCCGGAAGCTTCAGGCCCGAAGTGCCGCAGCGATTGTAGATCATCCGGCCGTAACGGTCGGGGTTCGGGATATAGCTCATGGGGGTCCTCCTGTTGGCGCTATCATGCGCCGGGGGAAGGGCGGCTTCAAGTTGCGCTGGGCGGGAAACCGGGGGATGCTGGCGGGATGAGGATCATGCGCGAGGTGTGGGAGTTCCTGGTCTGCGTCTGGACGCGGGTCGGGGACGGGCATTTCGGGCTGATCGCGGCGGGCGTGGCCTTTTTCGCCATGTTCGCGGTGTTTCCGGGACTTGCGGCGGCCATCGCCGTGTGGGGGATGTTCGCCGACCCGCGCGTGATCCAGGGCTATCTGTCCATCGCAGAACGCTTTCTGCCGCCCGAGGCGCGGACACTGATCCACGATCAGGTGATGGGCCTCATCTCGGCCCCGAGGACGGCGCTGCAGTGGACGACGATCCTGTCCTTGCTGATCGCGCTTTATTCGGCCCGGGCGGGAGTTTCGGCGCTGGTGCAGGGGCTGGATGTGGTGCATCGGTCAAAACCAAGGGGCTGGCTTTGGGGCTGGGCGGTCGATTTCGTGCTGACCGTGGCCCTGATCGGGGCGCTGTTTGTGGCGCTGGTCACCGTGGTGGTGGTGCCGATCCTTCTGAACTACGTCCAGTTCGGAACCTTTGAGGCCTGGCTGACCAAGGTCCTGCCCTGGGGGGCGATGTTTCTTCTGGTGGTGACCTGCCTGTCGATCCTGTACCGGTTCGGCCCGAACGTGCCCGGAGGTTTCAAGTCACCCTGGATTTCCGTGGGCGTTCTGGTCGCCTCGGTGGCATGGGCCGGGGTGTCGATCGGGTTCTCGGTCTACCTGTCCAACTTCAACAGCTACAACGTGTTCTACGGGTCGATCGGGGCGGTGATCATCCTGATGATGTGGCTGTATCTGTCGGTCTGGTCGGTCTTGCTGGGCGGGGCGATCAACGCCGAGCTGGACGCGCGGATGCGGCGCTGATCAGGCCGGGGCGAAGGCCCGTGCCAGCGGTTCCGGGAGCGGAAACTCGTCCAGAACCCGGGCGCGACCTGCGTCGGACATCTTGCGCGCGGTCTTCTGCACGATGTCCAGAACCTGAGCCTCTTCGTGCTTGGCTGCGAAATCGGCGAAATACCAGCGCAGGAAGACGAAGCAGATCACGTCTTCCAGCGCCTGGACCTCGGGGTCGCGCTTGATGCCCTCCTTGCGCAAGAGGACTCCCACGCGGTCGCAGTCGTCCTGCGTATAGCCCGCTTCGGCCATGATGCCGGCGATGCGGATGGCATGGCGGCGCGCCTGTTCGCGGCGCCATTCCAGGTAACCAGCCTTGCCGTCGGGATAGTCCGACCGGGGCAGAAGCCAGCGTTCGACGTGCTGTCCGCGCGCGGCGATCTTCAGGACATCCGAAGCGCCGGGGACCAGCCGGGAAAGCTCGGCCGTCATCCGTTCGCCGTAGAGCAAGGCCTCGCCCTTCGGGTCAGCGGCATTGGCAGTGTCGATCAGGTCAAGCGCCCGTTGGAGCTGGTCTGTCATGGCGTTTCCGTCAATGGGTCCGTTTCGGTGTGCAAGAGACTGACCCCAGTCGCGATCCTGCGCAACCTTCAGAAGCGTCGCCTTAGCGGGCGCAAGCCTGGCGACCCTGCAACAGACTCGCTCAGAGGTCTGCAACTTGCCTGTTTCTGCGCCGCAGCAGCGCGGGCCAGCCCCAATTTTGAGCATTTCAGTCGCTTCGGGCGGAATCTGACCTCGGCCGGACGGGTGGCATTTGCCCGATCTTGGAGCCGCAGATCATCAATGGCTGCGGCGCACAGGAAGCCGTCGCGCCAAGGCCGCCTAGCGGGAAACGAGCTGCCCGGCATACCGCCCTGCTGACGGGACGGTCGCCACGAACAGCAACAAGGGGGATTGTCCTAATGAAACTCAACAGACGCGCACTTCTTGCCTCCAGCATCGCGGCCCTAGCCGCGCCGCGCTTTGCCTTTGCCCAGGCCGAGACCATCAAGGTCGGCGTCCTGCATTCGCTGTCGGGCACGATGGCGATTTCGGAAACCACGCTGAAAGACACCATGCTGATGCTGATCGAACAGCAGAACGCCAAGGGCGGGCTTCTGGGCAAGCAGCTTGAGGCGGTCGTGGTCGACCCTGCCTCGGACTGGCCCCTGTTCGCCGAAAAGGCGCGCGAACTGCTGACCGTGTCGAAGGTCGACGTGATGTTCGGCTGCTGGACCTCGGTGTCGCGGAAGTCCGTCCTGCCGGTGATCGAGGAACTGAACGGCCTGCTGTTCTACCCGGTGCAGTACGAGGGCGAGGAATCGTCGAAGAACGTGTTCTACACGGGCGCCGCGCCGAACCAGCAGGCGATCCCGGCGGTGGATTATTACCTGGAAGAGCTTGGGGTGCAAAAGTTCGCGCTTCTCGGCACCGACTATGTCTACCCGCGCACGACGAACAACATCCTTGAGGCCTATCTGATCTCCAAGGGGATCCCGAAGGAAGACATCTTCGTCAACTACACCCCGTTCGGGCATTCGGACTGGTCGAAGATCGTCGGCGACGTCGTGGCGCTTGGGTCGGACGGCAAGAAGGTCGGCGTGATCTCGACCATCAACGGCGATGCGAACATCGGGTTCTACAAGGAACTGGCGGCGGCGGGCGTCTCGGCGGATACGCTGCCGGTCGTCGCCTTCTCGGTCGGTGAGGAAGAGCTGTCGGGTCTCGACACCTCGAACCTCGTCGGGCACCTGGCGGCCTGGAACTACTTCATGTCGGCGGACACCCCCGAGAACGCGGCGTTCATCGAGGCGTGGAAGGCGTTCATCAAGGACGACAAGCGCGTGACGAACGACCCGATGGAAGCGCATTACATCGGCTTCAACATGTGGGTGAACGCGGTCACGGCGGCGGGCACGACCGAGGTCGATGCGGTGTCGGCGGCGATGATCGGGCAGGAATTCCCGAACCTGACCGGGGGCATGGCCAAGATGCTGCCGAACCACCACCTGACCAAGCCCGTGCTGATCGGCGAGATTCGCGCCGACGGCCAGTTTGACATCATCAGCCAGACGGAACCCGTCCCGGGCGACGCCTGGACCGACTTCCTGCCGGAATCGGCGGTGCTGGAGGCCGACTGGGCCGAGCTGAAATGCGGGATGTACAACAAGGAAACCTCGACCTGCGTCCAGCTGAAGTCGAACTACTGATCTGAAGGCGGGAGGGGGTTCGCCTCCTCCCGCTGCCCATTCCTGATCCCCGGATTTCCCATGCGCCTGACCGCCTTACTATTCGCGGCCCTGTCTTGGCTTGTGCCCTTGCCAGCGCTTGCGCAGGAGGCGGCCGCCATTGTCGAGGAAAACCGCGACCTGATCCTGAAGCCCTCACGCCAGACAATCGGACCGGTCATTGTGGCGATTGCCGGAAGCGGTGATCCGATGGCAGACGACATCCTGTCCGCCTGGGCCGACAAGCGGCTTGTGGTGCGGAAGGCGGATGAGGTGCTGTTCCTTGCGGTGCGCGAGGGTGACGGGTTTGCGCTGACGGCGCTGGATGGTTCTGCCGCCGGGACGGCCGTGAAGGGCGATCTGACCGAGCTGAAGCCCAACGCAGGGGTGCGGGGGCTGATCGAGACGGCGCTGGTTCAGTTCACTTTGTCCGACCCCGACCCCACTCGCCGGGCCGAGGCGCTGACTTCCATCGCGCGCGACCCGACTGCCGAGGCGCTGGAGCCCCTGCGCGCCTCGCTTGAAGGGGAGGAAGACCCCGCATTGAAGGCGCAGAAGGAGCGGCTGGAGCGGTTCCTGACGCTGCGTTTTGATCCTGACAGCGCTGCCCGCGTGGCCGCCATCGAGGGGCTGGGCGCAGACATCTCGCTGGACACCCGCGCGGCGCTGAATCCTCTGTTGACGACGACGAGGGTCGCGGTTGCGGGCGAGCCGGAAGGCAATGTCGCCCGGAAGCTGGTGCCAGGGCGCGACATGACGGAAGTCGAGGCCTATGGTCTTCTGGTCGCGGGCGGTCTGGCCCCGGCCCGGCTGACGCTGGAAGAACAGCGGGCGGCTTTGTTGGCGAATATCGCGGACGGCACCGTTGGGGGGGTGCCGGTGGCCGAGTTGGACACGCAGGCGGCCCGCGACCGAGCCTATACCGCGCTGGAAGCCTCGGGAGCGGTTCCGGTCGCGGCGACGGATGACGAAGCGGCGAAGGCTCTGGCGGCGCATCAGTTCTACGATGTGTTCTCTGAACCCGATGCTGCCGTAACCGATGCCGCGACTGCGGCGCTGGCAAAGATCGACCGCAAGGTGGCGGCGATGCAGGCGGCGGACCTGGGGCTGGATGCGCTGTCGCTGGCCGCGATCTATTTCCTCGCCGCCATCGGCCTTGCCATCACCTTCGGCGTGATGGGCGTCATCAACATGGCGCATGGCGAGTTCATCACTATGGGCGCCTATACCGGGTTCGTGGTCCAGCTCTATGTGCCGGACTATACGCTGTCGATCCTGATCGCGCTGCCGCTGGCGTTTGCCGTCACTTTCGGCGCGGGCGTAGCGATGGAACGGCTGGTTATCCGCCACCTGTACAAGCGCCCGCTGGAGACGTTGCTCGCGACCTTCGGCATCTCCATCGCGCTGCAGCAGATCCTGAAGAACGTCTTCGGGACGCAGGCGCGCCCCTTGACCGCTCCGGGCTGGCTGGACGGGGCGCTCACGTTCAACGACGTGGTGTCGATCAGCTATATCCGCATCGCGATCTTCGTGCTGGCGCTGATCTTCCTTGGGTTTTTCCTCTACCTGATGAAGCGCACCCGGCTGGGGCTTGAGGTCCGCGCGGTGACGCAGAACCCGACGATGGCGGCCAGCATGGGGATCAACCCGGACCGGATCAACATGCTGACCTTCGGCCTGGGGTCCGGGATCGCGGGGATCGCCGGGGTGGCCATCGGGCTTTATGCCAAGGTCACTTCCGAGATGGGCGCGGACTACATCGTCCAGTCCTTCATGACCGTCGTGGTGGGCGGGGTCGGCAACGTATGGGGGACGCTGGCCGGGGCGACGATGATCGGGTCCTTGCAGAAGGTGATCGAGTTCCTGAACCCCTCGAACACGCTGGCCGCGCAGACCTACATGATCCTGTTCATCATCCTTTTCATCCAATTCCGGCCGAGGGGGATCATCGCCCTTCGCGGCCGCGCGGCGGGGGATTGAGCCATGCATCTGTTCCTGACGGCAAGGTTGGAGCGCCTTCCCTTTCCCGCGTTGGGAGGGGATGGGGGGCAGCCAAAGGCCTTACTCGACAATCGGATTGGCGGCCCCCCCACCCCATCCCTCCCCCACAGAGGGGGGAGGGAGGCGCTTGACCTGACACCTTGGCGCAATCTCTTGCGTGAGTTGGCCCCATGACCCGCAGCTTCTTTGCCCGCAACCCCTCGGCGCTGATCTTCATCGCTTGCCTTGCGGCGTTCACCCTGGCCGTGACGCTGATGTCCGAAGCTTTCGGCGCGGGGGTCATCTCGACCTCGTTCGTCAAGACGCTGGGCAAGACGCTGTGCCTGTGCCTGGTCGCCTTGGCGATGGACCTGATCTGGGGCTATGCGGGGATCCTGTCGCTGGGCCACATGGCCTTCTTTGCGCTTGGCGGCTACATGATCGGGATGTGGCTGATGTATGCCCGGACCGAAGAGATTGTGGTCACGGCACTGGCGCAGGGCGGGTTGCCCCCGACGCCCGAGGAGGTGCAGCAGGGCATTGCGACGCAGATTTTCGGGGTGGTGGGGTCGTCCGACCTGCCGGCGATCTGGTCCTTTGCGCATTCACTGCCCTTGCAGCTGATCCTGGCCTTGGCGGTGCCAGGTCTTCTGGCGCTGGTCTTCGGGTGGCTGGCGTTCCGGAGCCGGGTGACGGGGGTCTACCTGTCGATCCTGACCCAGGCGATGACCCTGGCGTTGGCGCTGTATCTGTTCCAGAACGACTCGGGCCTGCGCGGGAACAACGGGCTGTCGGGGCTGCAGAACCTGCCGGGGCTGGGCGCGGTGTCGCAGGACCTGGTGTCGATCTGGTTCTTCTGGGCCTCGGCACTGGCGTTGGGGCTGGGGTATCTGGGGCTGAGCTGGGTCGTGTCGGGCAAGTTCGGGTCGGTGATCCGGGCGATCCGCGATGACGAGGCGCGGGTGCGGTTCCTGGGCTATCCGGTGGAGACCTACAAGCTGTTCGTCTTCACCCTGACCGCGATCATCGCCGCTTTGGCGGGCGTCCTGTATTACCCGCAGGCGGGGATCATCAACCCGGCGGAACTGGCGCCCATCGCCTCGATCTACCTGGCGGTCTGGGTCGCCATCGGTGGGCGCGGGCGGCTGTATGGGGCGGTGATCGGGGCGGCCTTCGTGTCGCTTCTGTCGTCGGTCTTCACCTCTGGCCGGTTGCCGGACATTCCCTTGGGGCCGTTCACGCTCGCCTGGGTCGACTGGTGGCTAGTGATCCTGGGCCTGGCCTTCGTGGCAGTGACGCTGTTCGCGCCGAAGGGGATCGGCGGGCTGTTCGACAAGTTCCAGGGTATCGGCACGCCGGACCGCAAGGGCGCGCCTTTGGGGCCCGATGACAGCTCCTTCCAGGAGAAGGAGGCGAGAGAATGACATCTCTCCTGGAGGTTTCGGGCGTCTCGGTCACCTTCGACGGGTTCCGCGCCATCAACAACCTGTCGTTCGAAATCGGAAATGCCGAGTTGCGGGCGATCATCGGGCCGAACGGGGCGGGGAAGACCACGTTCATGGACATCGTGACCGGCAAGACCCGGCCCGACGAAGGCAGCGTGACTTTCGGCGAAAGGTCCCTGTCGCTGGTGGGGATGAACGAGGCGCGGATCGCCCGCGAAGGCATCGGCCGCAAGTTCCAGCGGCCCACGGTGTTCGAGGACCAGACGGTCGAGGCGAACCTGATCCTGGCGCTGAAGGCGAACCGCAGCCCGTGGACAGTGCTGTTCTGGCGGCCCAAGCCCGCCGACATGGCCCGGGTACGGGAACTGGCGGAAGAGGTGGGGCTGGGCGACCACTTACAGCGGAAATCCGGGGAACTCAGCCATGGGCAGAAGCAGTGGCTGGAGATCGCGATGCTCTTGGCGCAGGAGCCTCGGTTGCTGCTCGTCGACGAACCGGCGGCGGGGATGACCCCGGCGGAGCGCGAACATACGACGGACCTTCTGGTGAACCTTGCCAAGACGCGGGCGGTGGTCGTGGTGGAGCATGACATGGAGTTCATCCGGCGGCTCAACTGCCGGGTCACGGTGCTGCACGAAGGGTCGGTGCTGGCCGAGGGGTCGCTGGACCATGTCACCCGCGATCCGCAAGTGATCGCTGTCTACCTGGGGCGCGGCTGATGCTGGAGACGACGGGACTGACCCTGCACTATGGCGGCAGCCAGATCCTGCACGGGATCGACTTTGCCGCGAAGGCCGGGGAAATCACCTGCATCATGGGGCCGAACGGGGTGGGCAAGACCTCGTTCCTGAAGGCACTTGCCGGAACGCATCCCAGGTCGGGTGGAGTGGTTCGGGTGAATGGCAGCGACGTGCCCGTGGCGCGGGCGCAGGATATGGCGCGGCGGGGGGTGTCGATCGTGCCGCAAGGGCGGATGATCTTTCCGCTGCTGACGGTGCGCGAGAACCTGGAGACGGCCTTTGCCATATTGCCGAAGGCCGAGCATCGCATCCCGGATGAGATTTTCACCCTGTTCCCGATCCTGAAGGACTTCCTGCAACGGCGGGGGGGCGACCTGTCGGGCGGGCAGCAACAGCAGCTGGCGATTGCGCGGGCGCTGATCATGAAGCCCAAGGTCCTGCTTCTGGACGAGCCGACCGAGGGCATCCAGCCCAGCATCATCCAGGACATCGGCAAGGTGCTGAGCTACCTGCGGTCGAAGGGCGATATGGCCATTGTGCTGGTCGAGCAGTATTTCGAGTTCGCCTGGGACCTGGCCGATCAGGTCTATGTCTTCCGACGCGGCGCGGTCTCGGTCTCCGGCCGGGCGGGCGAGCAGGACAAGGCTGCGATCCGGGCAGCGGTGTCGGTTTAATCCTTTGCCTTGGCCAGCGCGGCGGCCCGCATTTGGCTGAGCGTCTGGCGCGGGGTCAAAGCCTCGGCCGAGATGTTGAGGTCGAGGACCGCGCCGTTCGGTGAGGTGAGGGCGCGGGCAAAGGCGGCGGGGAAATCGGCGGTCGTCTCGACCCGTTCGGCGTGGAAGCCGTAGGCGCGGGCGAGGGCGACGAAATCGGGGTTGACCATGTCGGTGCCCGAAACGCGGGCGGGGTAGGTCCGTTCCTGATGCGCGCGGATCGTGCCGTAGGTGCCGTTGTTGAGGATCAGGATGATCGGCTGCGCGCCGGTCTGCATGGCGGTGCCAAGCTCCTGGCAGGTCATCTGGAAATCGCCGTCCCCGGCGAAGCAGATGACGGTGCGGTCGGGGTGGGCGATCCTGGCGGCGATGGCGGCGGGGATGCCGTAGCCCATCGCACCGGACTGCGGGGCCAACAGACGCGCCTTGGGGCCGAACCGGTAGAACTTGTTCGGCCAGACGGTGAAGTTCCCGGCCCCGTTAGTCAGGATTGCATCCTCGGGCAGGGTGGTGCGAAGGTGGGCGGTCACTTCCCCCATATCTACGGGAGAGGGCTGGGGCGGCAGGTCGAAGGTCGCCTCGTAATCCGCCCGCGCGCGTTTGCGCCAGTCGGCCCGGTTCCCGCTGACGGGGGTCAGCGCCGCGACAAAGGCGTTGGGACTGGCGGGGATGCCCAGGGTCGGGATGTAGATCTTGCCGATCTCACCCACCGAGCCGTGCACATGGATGATCTTCTGGCGCGGGGTCGGGACCTGGAACAGGGTGTAGCCTTCGGTCGAGATCTCGCCAAACCGGGTGTTGAGTGCGAGGATCACGTCGGCTTCGGCCATCGTCTTGCGGACGCCTGCGGCGAGGCCGAGGCCCAGGTCGCCCGCGTAACAGGGGGAGTGGTTGTCGAACATGTCCTGATAGCGGAGGGCGGCCACGACGGGGATGTCCGAGGCTTCGGCAAAGGCCTTGAGGGCGGCCTTGCCGGCGTCGGTCCAGTTGCAGCCGCCGAGGAGGATCGCGGGGCGTTCGGCGGAAGCGAGTAGGCCGAGGGCTTCGGCCAGCGCGGCGGGGTCGGGCGCGGGTTCGGCAATGCGGGCGGGGCCCGTCAAGGGGGTGGCGCTCGCGGGGCCGGAGAGCATGTCCTCGGGCAAGGCGATGACGACGGGGCCGGGGCGGCCGGTGGTGGCGGTGATCCAGGCGCGGGAGAGGATTTCGGGGATACGGTCGGCATCGTCGATCTCGACCGCCCATTTCGCCATGGTGCCGAAGACGGCGCGGTAGTCGATCTCCTGGAACGCCTCGCGCCCCCGCATGTCGGTGCCGACCTGGCCTACGAAGCAGAGCATCGGCGCGGAATCCTGCATCGCGGTGTGGATGCCGATGGAGGCGTTCGTCACCCCCGGCCCGCGCGTGACGAAGCAGAGGCCCGGCTGGCCGGTCAGCTTGCCCCAGGCGGCCGCCATGAAGGCAGCACCCCCTTCGTGTCGGCAGTTCACGAAGTCGAAGGCTCCACGCGTGTCGTGCAGGGCGTCGAGGATGGCGAGGAAGCTTTCCCCCGGCACGCCAAAGCCCTTGGTCGCCCCAAGCGCCAGAAGGCTTTCGACCAGAAGCTGTCCGCCGTTCCGCATCTTTCCACCTCGCGCTTGGCCTGGCCCTGTCTTGCCATTGATCGGGCACGGCAGAAAGGGGGGCCAGAAGGGACTTCCCAGACGGCGCGCGGGGCGGCACCATGCGCGGGCATGCGGGGAGGGGCGGATGGACCTGGGTCTGGGGCGGCAGGCGGTGATCGTCACCGGGGCGGCAAGCGGAATTGGTGCGGCGATTGCGCGGGCCTTGGCGGCCGAGGGCGTGGGCGGGCTGATGCTGACCGACCGGGACTGGGAGGGGCTTGAGCGTGTGGCCGGTGAGTTGCCCGGGGATGTCCGGACCGTGGTTGCGGACCTGGGCGATATCGATGGCCCGGATTTCGTCGCGGCGCGGACCGTCAAGACTTTTGGGCGAATCGACGGGCTGGTGAACGCCGCAGGACTGACGACCCGGGGGTCCTTCGTGACGGGCACCATCGCGGTCTGGAACGAGCTGTTTGCGGTGAACGCCCGGGCCGGGTTCCTGCTGATGCAGGCGGCCATTGGCGACATGCGGCGGCGGGGCGCGCCGGGGTCGATCGTCAACATCCTGTCGATGAACGCGCATTGCGGGACCCCGGAGCTGGCGATCTATGCCGGATCCAAGGGCGCGATGGTGACGCTGACGAAGAACGCGGCCAATGCCCATATGGCTGACCGCATCCGGGTGAACGGGATCAACCTGGGCTGGGTCGCCACGGAAACTGAGGACCGCATCCAGACCGCGCTTCTGGGGCCGGACTGGGAGGCGAAGGTGGCCGGTGCGGAGCCGCTGGGGCGGCTTGTCACGGCCGAGGAATGCGCGCGGCTCGCAGCGTTCCTGTTGTCCGACGCGTCCGTCCCCATGAGCGGCGCGATCATCGACTTTGAACAGCGGGTGGCGGGGGCGCGATGAACGACCACTCCCCGCCCCGCGATTTCGAGGCCCTGCGCGCGGCGCTGGTGGCGCGGTCAGACCGGTTGTCGAAGCGGTTGGCGCAAGTGGCGCAGTTCTTCCTGAACCATCCCGAGGAGGTGGCGGTCTCGACGCTCGTGCGGCTGGCGGAACTGTCGGATGTGCCGCCCGCGACGATCACCCGCTTTGCGAAGGAGTTGGGGTTCCAGGGCTTTGCCGAGTTGCAGCAGGTGTTCCGGGAGCGGCTTCTGGGGCCGCGCTTGCCCTATGACGAGCGGGTCTCGGGGGCCGGAGACAGTGATCTGGACCAGCCAGGGGTGGTGTTCGGGAGTTTCGTGCAGGCGGCGGTGCAGTCGCTTCTGCGGATCGAGGAGGCCTTGGACCGGGACCAGTTGGCGGCCTGTGTGGAGGTGCTGGCGGCCAGCGAGGTGGTGCATGTTGCGGCGGCGCGCGGGGCGTTTGGCCTTGGGGCCTACACGGTCTATGGGCTTGGGTCCATCGGGCGGCGGGCGCAGCTGATCGACAACATCGGCGCGATGCGGGCGATGCAGGTGGCGGCGATGGGGCCGGGGGATACTCTCTTGGCGATGACCTTCGACGACTATACGCCAGAGACGGTCGAGGTGGTCAAGCTGGCCGCCCAGCGCGGCAGCCGGGTGCTGGTCATCACCGACAACGCGCTGTCGCCCGTGGCGGGTCTGGCGACCCATGTCCTTTACGTGAACGAGGCGCGGCTGGGACATTTCCGCAGTCAGGTGCCGGCATTGGTCGTGGCGCAGGCGATGATTGTCGGACTCGGGCGCAGGCTGGGGACGGTTGAGAATCCCCAGAATCGAGAGAATGAAAATTCTGTTGCATCGACTCGGGCCTTGGCCAAACATGACCGGGGGAGGGCGTCATGATGCACACTCGCTTCGACTTTGCGGGGGCCGAGGTCGTGGTCGTCGGTGCCAGCCGCGCCGGGATCGGGGCTGCCATCGCCCGGGCCTTCCAGGAGGCGGGGGCGGCTGTCGAAATCACCGGGGCCGAGCCAGAGCCTGCGCCCGAGGATGCGGCGCGCTTTGCCTATACGCAGCTGGACGTGACGGACGGGGCGGCGGTGAAGGATTTTGCCGCGAAGCATGACCGCGTCGATGTGCTGGTCAACTGCGCCGCGATCACCGCGCGGGGTGAGGAGATGGCCCCGGACTTCTTCTCGCACGTCGTCAACGTGAACCTTACCGGCACCTTCCGGATGGCCGAGGCGTTTCACGGCCAACTGAAGGCCGCGAAGGGGGCGCTGATCAATATCGCCTCGATGTATGCGATGTTCGGCAGCCCGAAGAACCCGGCCTATGGCGCGTCGAAAGCCGCCGTGGTGCAACTGACGAAGTCGCTGGCGATTGCCTGGGCCGGGGACGGCATCCGGGTGAATGCGGTCGCGCCCGGCTTTATCGTGACCCAGCAGTCCGCCCGCAGCCGCACCGACCCGGCGCACGTCGCCAATGTCTCGGCGCGCACCCCGATGGGCCGCTGGGGCGAGCCGGAGGATATCGCGGGGCCGGTGTTGTTCCTGGCGTCCTCGGCGGCGGCGTTCATGACCGGCACCTGCCTTGCCATAGACGGGGGATATTCCGTTGTCTGACCTTTCCACCCTCGGCGCGGCCGTCATCGGCACCGGCTTCATCGGCGCGGTGCATCTGTTCACCCTTCGCCGCCTTGGCATCCCCATCGTCGGCGTCCTCGGCTCCAGCGCCGCACGCGGGGCGGAACGGGCGCGGGCGCTTGGCGTGGCGAAGGCCTATTCCTCACTGGATGAGATGCTGGCCGACCCTGCGGTGCAGGTGGTCCACGTCACCTCGCCGAACGTCGCGCATTACCCGCAGGTCAAGGCGATCCTCGCCGCCGGAAAGCACGTGATCTGCGAAAAGCCGCTTGCCATGACCTCGGCCCAATCCGCCGAAATGGTGCAAATGGCCCGCGCCTCCGGCAAGGTCGCCGCCGTCTGCTACAACACCCGTTTCTACCCGCTGAACCAGCACGCCCACGGGATGATGAAGGCCGGGGACCTGGGCGACCTGCGCCTCATCACCGGGCATTTCCATCAGGATTGGCTGGCGCAGGAGACCGACTGGAACTGGCGGCTTGAGGCGTCCGAGGGCGGCCCGCTGCGGTCGGTCAGCGACATCGGCACGCATTGGGTGGACCTGACGAACTTCATCACCGGCGAGAGGCCGGTAGCCGTCATCGCCGAACTCGCGACTTTCATCACCGAACGCCAGAAACCCCTCGGCCCGGTAGAGACCTTCACTGCCACCAAGGGCCCCACCGAGACGCGGAAGATTGACACGGACGACGCGGCGACGATCCTCCTCCGCTACGGCAACGGCGGGCGGGGGATGATGTCGACAAGCCAGGTCAGCCACGGACGGCGTGGGCTTCTCAGCTGGGACATCTCCGGCTCCAAGGCCTCCGCCGCCTGGTCCGCCGAGCACCCCGAGGACCTGTGGATTGGCCACCGCGAGGCACCGAACCAGGTCCTCCTCCGTGACCCATCACTGATGAACCCGACCGGAGCGGCGGCGGCCTTCATGCCCGGCGGTCACCCCGAGGGCTTCGCCGACACCTGGGCCGCGTTCTTCACGCAAGTCTACCGCGACGTGGCGCGCGGGGGACGCAGCGCAGAATCCACCTGGGCCACCTTCGAGGACGGCCATTACGAGATGCTGTTCTGCGACGCGGTCCTTGCCAGCGCCGCAAGCGGAACCTGGGTCAACGTGGGATAAGACACATGCAACTCGGCATCCTGACCGCCCCTTTCGCCGACACCCCGCTTGAAGCTGTCGCCGACTATGCCGCCAGCGCAGGCTTCGAGGCGCTGGAAATCGCCTGCTGGCCGCGGGCCGGTGGCGAAAAGCGCCGCTATGCCGGGACCGCGCACCTGCCCGTCGAGGAGATGACCGCCGCGCGCGGCAGCGAGATCATCGGGATGCTGAAGGCCAAGGGCCTGAATGTCTCTGGCCTCGGCTACTACCCCAACCCGCTCCATGCCGACGCGGGTCACCGGGACGCGGTGATCGGCCACCTCAAGAAGGTCATCACCGCCGCCAGCCTGATGGGCGTCAAGGTCGTCAACACCTTCGTCGGCGGGGACCGCAGCCTCACGGTGGACCAGAACTGGACCCGCGCCAGCGAAATCTTCGCCCCCATCGTCGCCCATGCCAAGGACAAGGGCGTCACACTGGCCTTTGAAAACTGCCCGATGATCTTCAGCCACGACGAATGGCCGGGCGGGCACAACATTGCCTATTCGCCCAAGGTCTGGCGGCGCATCTTCGACGCCTGGGGCGACGCGGTGGGGATGAACTACGACCCGAGCCACCTCACCTGGCAGATGATCGACGCCGCCCGCTTTGTCCGCGAATTCGGTCCCCGCATGGTGCATGTCCATGCCAAGGACCTGATGATCGACCGCGACGGGCTTTACGACCACGGGATCATGTCCCTTGGCATGGGCTGGCAGGTTCCGCGGATGCCTGGTCTCGGCGAGGTTGACTGGCCGGATTTCTTCGCCAACCTGTACCGGACGGGATACGATGGCCCCATCATCATCGAACACGAGGACCGGACCTTCGAAGGCACCGACGACAAGGTGAAACGAGGCTTCGCCCTGGCGCGGGACGTGTTGCGCCCCTTCGTCAAGTAGAACGACCAACGACAACCAACGATCTGGGAGGATCACGATGAAACGACTGTTGCTAGGAACCGCCCTTGCCATGGGTCTGGCCGGGATGGCCGCTGCCGAGGGCTACAAGATCGGCGTCTCGAACACCGTGCAGGGCAACGGCTGGCGCGAGCAGATGGTCTGCGCAATGAAGGCCGAGGCGCTGGCCTCGGGCAAGGTCGAAAGCCTGAACATCGCCCACCGCAACACCGACGCGGCAGGTCAACTGGAAGACATCCGCAACCTGATCCAGGCGGGCGTCAATGCGATCGTGGTCAACCCCGCGAACGCCGACGGCATCAACGCCGCAATCAAGGAAGCGACCGATGCAGGTATCGTCGTGGTGGCGGTCGACCAGGCGGTGACCGAGCCTTCGGCCTACATCCTGTCGAACAACCAGGAGGAATACGCCTACCTCGGCGCGAAGTGGCTGTTCGAACAGATGGGCGGCAAGGGCGCCGTGGTCTACATGCGTGGCGCGGCCGGTGCAGGTGCCGACAACGACCGCGACAAGGGCTTCAAGCGGGCGATGGCCGAATTCCCGGACATCACCGTCGCGCAAGAGGTCTTCACCGGCTGGCAGCAGGACCAGGGCAAGCAGCAGATCAACGACATCATCGCGGCGGGCGTGCCGTTCCAGGGCATCTGGACCTCCGGCATCGACAACGTGATCGTTGACGCGCTGGTCGAATCCGGTGCGCCGCTGGTCCCGGTCGTGGGCGCGGACAACGCGGGCTTCGTGGGTCAGCTGTCCTCGGTCGAGGGCCTGCAGGGTGCGGCCGTCACCAACCCCGGTTCCGTGGGTGGCGCAGGCGTGGCCCTGGCGATCCAGATCCTCGACGGCAAGATGCCGGCCGAGAAGACCGTGCTGGTGAATCCGGAGCTGTGGGAGAACGTGACCGACGAGGGCAAGGCCAAGCTTGCCGCCGCCGCGAACCCGAACCTGTCGCCCGAATGGCCGGTTTCGGTTTCGATCCCCGGATGGACCACCTACACGATGGACCAGATCATCGCCTGCAAGGGCCCGGGCGAATAAGTCCTTTCGCCTGATCCATCGCGGCCCCCGGAGACGCTCCGGGGGTCGTCTTCCCTCACCCGAAAGCCTGCCATGCTGGATGCCCCCCCCGACGTTGGTCCAGACGCCGTTCTCGACGCCACGGGAGTTGCCAAGCGCTTCGGCGCGGTCCAGGCACTGAAGAACGCCTCGTTGCAGGTCAAGGCCGGGCAGGTCGTGGCCCTGATGGGCGCGAACGGCGCGGGGAAATCCACCTTCGTCAAGATCCTGACCGGGGTGCTTAAGCCTGACTCCGGCCATGTGAAGATCAAGGGCCGCGACAGTACCGTCGCCAACCCGGCAGGTGCGCGGCGTTGGGGCCTTGTCCCGGTCTACCAGGAACCCTCGCTGATCCCCGACCTCTCGGTCCTCGACAACCTCCGCCTCGGCGACACGCCGGTTGATCCCTTCCGCCACTGGGTCGCTGAACTGGGCCTCCCCGACCTCGACCCCGAGGCCATCATCCGCTCCCTCCCCCTCGCTTCCCTCCGCATCGTCGACCTGGCCCGCGCTTTGGCTATCGAGCCCGACGTCCTCCTCCTCGACGAACTCACCGCCGCCTTGCCCACCGACCTGGTCGAGCGCGTGCTGAAGACCGTCCGCGCCCAGGCCGACGCGGGCCGGTCGGTGATCTACGTTTCGCACCGCTTCAACGAAATCGCCGCGATCTGTGACCGCGCCACGGTCCTCCGCGATGGCCTCACGGTCGGCGACGTCTCCATCGAACCCGGCATCGAGGAGCGCATCGTCGAGATGATGCTTGGCGGGGCCGTGGCTGCAGCCGTGGCCGAGGACCGCCCGGCCAAGCCCGTCCCCACCACCGCGCCCCGCTTGCGCGTCAAGGGCCTCAAGACCGGCACCCGCTTGACCGACGTCTCCTTCAACCTCCACAAGGGCGAGGTCCTTGGCGTCGTCGCGCTGGAGGGCCAGGGTCAGGACGAACTTTTCGACACCCTCGCCGGCAACCGCCGCGCCAGCGCCGGAACGGTGGAGGTCGATGGCGCCCCCAAGACCTTCACCCACCCCGCCGACGCCATCGCCGCAGGCCTCACGCTCGTTCCCGGCGACCGCGCCCACGCACTTCTCATGTCCCGCTCGGTCCGCGAGAACATCGCCATGCCGCTGCTGGCCCGCATCAAGAACTGGGGCGCGATCCGCATGGGCGAGGAAGCGACACAGGTCGGCCAAGCCATCGAGACCCTTCAGATCGACACCCGCGCGCAAGGCGAGGTCCGCAGGCTTTCGGGCGGCAACCAGCAGAAGGTCACCATCGCCCGCTGGATCGCCAAGGGGGTGCAGACTCTCCTTCTGTTCGACCCAACACGCGGGATCGACATCCGCACCAAGCGGCAGATCTACGGCCTGGTCCGCGACTTGGCCTCTCAAGGCGCGGCGATCCTGTTCTACACCTCCGAACTCGCCGAGATCCGCCTCGCCTGCGACCGCGCCGTGGTCATCTTCAACGGCCGGGTGGTGGACATCATCGACGCGAAGGATGCCGACGAATCCACCCTGATGCGCGCCGCCTATGGCCTGACCGAAAAGGCCCCGGCATGATGCCAACTCCCAACCCTTTCACATTTGCCCAAATATCCCCGCCGGAGGCAAACCCGAGCCGCTTTGCGTCCTTCACGCAAAGCGGCGAGACAAAAAGCTCGCGCCGCAAGGCGCTCAATTTGAAAGCCGCCCCAACCCGCGCCGGGGCCAACCCATGAAGCGCTGGATGGAGGCCAACAGCTGGACCGTGGGCCTCGCCGTCCTTCTCGCGGCCCTCCTCGTCATCACCAAGCTGATCCAGCCCGACTTCGGCGCCTCCGGCCTCGACAGCCTCGCCCGCGCCGCGCTGCCCTTCGCGCTGGCGACCGTCGGAATGGCCATCGTCGTCATCGCGGGCGGCATCGACCTTTCCATCGCCGCGATGATGGCCGTCGCCAGCGTCACCGCCGCCGTGCTGATGGACGGCGCGACCGGTGCGCAATCCATCCCGATCGTGATCGGCGTCCTTCTCCTCGGCCTTGCGATGGGAGCCATCAACGGCACCCTCATCGTCCTGACGAAGGTCCCCGACATCGTTGTCACCCTTGCCATGCTCTTCGTCTGGCAAGGCGTCGCCCTCCTGATCCTCAACGCGCCCGGAGGCGCCATCGCCTCCTGGCTCCGGTCGCTCATCACCGGCAGCCTCGGCCCCGACTGGCTTCCCCGCGCCATCGTCTTCCTCGCCGTCGTGACCGCCGTCATCTGGCTCCCCATCCGCCGCTCCAAGCTGGGCCTCAGGCTCTACGCCATCGGCTCCGACCCGCTCGCCGCCTTCCGCTCCGGTGTCCCCGTCGGCCAGACCCGGATCATCGCCTATGCCCTCTGCGGTCTTTTCGCGGCGCTTGGCAGCCTTAGTGTCTCAATGTCCACCGGCATCGGCGAGCCGATTCCCGGGCCATACCTCCTCGCCTCGGTCGCTGCCGTGGTCCTTGGTGGTGTGGTGCTCGGCGGCGGACGCGGAGGCCTTCTCGGCCCGATCCTTGCCGTCCTGATCCTTCGGACCGTGCGGCTGGACCTGACGCTTCTTTCAGTCGACCCCAACGTCGCCGCGATCATCGAAGGCACGATCATGGTCGCCGTCGTCATGTTCGGCGCCGTCCTTGCCACAAGGGGCAGACACGCATGACCCTGACCGACACACCCCCGATCAACCGCTTCACCCGCCTGATGGTGGATCGGCCACTCCTGCCACTGATCGGGCTCCTGATCCTCCTCATTGCGATCCTGGCGATCCTGAACCCCGGGGTCCTCAGCCTGTTCTGGGCCTCGAACACGCTGAAGATCGCGATCCCTCTGGCCATGCTCGCCGCCTGCCAGACCATGACCATGCTGACCGGCGGCATCGACCTTTCCGTCGGCACTTCCGCCACCATCGCCGCCTATCTGACCGCCACCCTCGCGCCGCTGATCGGCGTCCCACCGGCCATCGCCATCGCCATCGCCTCGGCCCTGGTGATCGGCCTCGTGAACGGGTTCGGCATCGCCATCTGCCGCGTCCACCCGCTCATCATGACGCTGGGCACTGCGCTGATCGCCACCGGCTGCCTCCTCGTCTACCAGCGCTACGTGATCGCCACCGGAGTCCTGATCCCCGACGCCCTCCTCTGGCTTGGCACCGGGCGCACCTGGGGCCTGCCGAACAGCCTTGCGCTCTTCATCCCCTTCGCGATCCTCGTCATCTGGGCGCAGCGCCGCACCGGCTTTGGCCGCCTCCTCTACGCCATCGGCGCGAATGAGGCTGCTGCGCGGCTCTCTGGCGTCCGCGTCTGGCAGGTCCATCTCACGCTCTACACCCTCTCCAGCCTGATCGCCGGGGTGACGGGCCTCCTCTACCTTGGCCAGATCAAGACCGCCTCGCTGTCCCTCGCCCTGCCCCTCGACCTGCCGTCCGTCGCCGCTGCGGTGATCGGCGGAACCTCGATCTTCGGCGGGCGCGGGGGCTATGGCGGCACCATCGTCGGCGCGCTGATCCTGACCGTCCTCACCTCAATGCTCACCCTGATGCAGATCCCCGAAGGCGGTCGGCGCATCCTCTTCGGCCTCATCATCCTTGCTGTCACCGCGCTGTTCATCCGCCTGACCGACCGCAGCTGAAAAGGCTTTTCACATGGCAAAGTTCCGCATCGTTGGCATCAGCTTCGACCACATGCACATGGGCGACCTTTTGCGCTGCGTGCATGACCACCCCGACGCCGAGATCGCCGGCATCTTCGACCCTGACCGCGCGACGATGCAGCGCGCCATCGACACCTTCGGCATTCCCGAGGACAGAATCTTCACCGACTTCAACACCTGCATGAAGACGGCGAAACCCGACCTCGCCATCCTTTGCGCCGCCACCGCGAACCACGCAGATTACACCAGACGAATTGCCGCCTATGGCGTGCATGTCTTTGTCGAAAAACCCTTCGCCGCATCGGTCGCCGACGCCCGCGCGATGATCGACGCCGTAAAGCCCACCGGCAAATACCTCGCCATCAACTGGCCGCTGCGCTGGGTAGAATCCCATGTCACCGCCAAGCGGCTGGTGGAAGAAGGCATGATCGGCGAGGTGATCGAGATCCACTCCTACGGCGGCAATCGCGGCCCGCTCTACCATCTTGCCGACAAGATCGAAGTCAGCCGAGAGGAGGTGGAGCGCCAGAAGCCCACCTCCTGGTGGTACAAGCGGTCGTCGGGCGGGGGGAGCCTTCTCGACTACCTGGGCTATGGTGCGACACTGGGGACGTGGTATCGCAATGGCGAGGCACCCCTAGAGGTCACCTGCGTCACCGATGAGACGCCGGGGATCGAGGTCGACGAGCACTCCGTCACCATCTGCCGCTATGCCAAGGGCCTGTCCAAGATGGAAACTCGCTGGGGCACCTTCACCGACCCCTGGGTGGTCCAGCCGCAGCCGAAATGCGGGTTCGTGCTGGTTGGGACAGAAGGCACGATTGCAAGCTGGGACTACGACGACCACGTCACCGTCCAGACCCGCGCCAATCCCGAGCCGCACCCCATCCCATCCGACCCCCTGCCAGAAGGCGGCCGCAACGCCATCGAATACGTCCTCGGCTGCATTTCGCGCGGGGAACCCCTGACCGGCCCCTTGGACCCCGCCGTCAGCTTGATCGGCCAGCGTATCGTCGACACGGCCGCCGAATCCGCCCGCCAGAAACGCACTCTCCCGCTGGTGCCATGAGCGAACCCGACGCCGACAGCTACGCCCTGAAATCGGCCGCCATGGCCGAGGTCGCTGCCCCCGATCTGCCCTATCAGCCGCCCGTGCCCCGCGCTTATCAGCCCCGGATTGGCGTGATTGGGGCTGGGGGGATCGTCAGCGCTCACCTTGACGCCTACCGCACGGCGGGGTGGGAGGTCGCGGCGATCTGCAACCGCACTCTTTCGAAGGCCGAAGCCAAGGCCGCCGAGTTCGCCCCAAAGGCCCGCGTGACCGATCGGTGGGAAGACCTTCTAATGGACCCGGCCATCGACGTGGTGGACATCACCCCACACCCCGCCGACCGCCTGCCGATCATCGAGGCGGCGCTGAGGGCGGGCAAACACGTCCTCTCGCAGAAACCCTTTGTCCTTGACCTTGCAGAAGGTCGCCGCCTTGTCTCCTTAGCCCGTGCAAATTGCGTCAAGCTTGCCATCAACCAGAATGGCCGATGGGCGCCGCATTTGGCCTGGATGCGCGAAGCCGTCCGCGCGGGGCTGATCGGCGAGGTCATATCGGCCCACATCTCGATCCACTGGAACCACGGCTGGATCGCCGGGACGCCGTTCGAAAAGATCGAGGACCTGATCCTCTACGACTTCGGCATCCACTGGTTCGACTTCCTGCGCAGCGTCACGGGGCGGCGGGCGCAGCGGGTGCATGCGATGGTCAGCCAAGCGACAGGCCAGACGGCCAAGGCTCCGCTTCTGGCACAGGTGCTGGTGCAGCTGGAGGGCGGGCAGGCCTCGCTGGTCTTTGACGGGGGCATCCCGTTCGGTGCCCGGGACACGACCTATATCGGGGGGACGCTGGGCAGCCTGCAAAGCGACGGGCCGGACCTGGGGCGGCAGTCGGTGACCCTGACCACGGCGGCAGGGATGGCGCGGCCAAGGCTGGATGGGACCTGGTTCAACGACGGCTTCCGGGGCGCGATGGGGGCGCTGCTGGTGGCCATCGAGGATGACACCGAACCGGCGAACGGGGCCGAGGAGAACCTCGACAGCCTGGCGCTGGCCTTCGCGGCCATCGAGTCGCGGCGGACGGGTCGCGAGGTCGCCGTGGGTGCGGCGAGCCGCCTCGTCCTCTAGAACCGCGCGTCGGGCAGGCCGCAGAACGGGTCGACGGGGTTGGTGCCCCGGAACGGTGCACGGCCCAGCACGCAGTCCAGCACCGCACGCTGCATGCTGTCCATCGTGGCATAGGCGTTAATGACGCAGGGCATCCGCGGCGCGTCGTACAGGTAGTATGGGTAGCCGAAGGAAATCAGCGCCGTCGGCACCTGATGCCAGTGCCGCGCCATCGCGCCGAACATGCCGCCGGTCAGGCGGTTCCAGTCCAGGAAAATGCGGCCCCGGGTCAGAAGCGTCTCTTCCGCCATCAGATACAGCACCAGGTCAAAGTCACGCTGATCCTGCCGCGCCTCGGGCGAGTAGAAGGTCACCTCGAATCCTTCGGCACGCAGAAGGTCGGCGAAGATCATCTCTTGCCCGGTGCCATGCAGCGGCGTGACGATGCCGGTCGTGTAGACCAGAACGCGGCGGTGCCTATCGGGCGACAGGGGCAACAGGCCCTGCACGTCCTTGACCAGCGTCGGCGCGCGAGCCGTCACTTCCTTGGCGATGGCGGCGTTCTTAGCGCTGAACAGGACCTCGCGCCTTGCCGGGTCGCGCCCGGTCTGGTGCAAGCCTAGCGAGGCCTTGAGGCCCAGCACCCGCACCGCCGCCTCGTCCAGCCGCGCCGTGGTCAGGCGGCCATCGTCCAGCGCGGCCTCGATCCGGGCGATGTCGGCTTCGGGTTCGTCGGAAAACAGGATCACGTCGCAGCCCGAGGAGACCACCTCGGGCAACATCTTGTCCCGATGCGCCCAGGCCCCGAAACCGGCCATCGGCGTGGCGTCCGAGACAATGACGCCGTTGAACCCCAGCTCACCGCGCAAGAGCGTCTGGTTCAGCAGAGGGGAAACCGAAGCGGGCCGGTATGCCTCCACCCCCGCGTCGGGGTCATGGGCCAGGACGTAGGCCGGCAGGGCGATATGGGCCGACATGACCGACATCACCCCGGCCTCGATCGCCGCGCGGTAAAGGGCGCCGTGGGTGGCGTTCCATTCTTCCATCGACAGCGGGTTGATCGTGGTCACCAGATGCTGGTCGCGGTCGTCGTTCCCCTCGCCCGGCCAGTGCTTCACCGTCGCTGCCACCCCATTCCCCTGCAACCCGGCGATATGGGCCAGCGCATGGGCGCGGATGCGGTCAGGGTCGGAGCCGAGGCCGCGCGTCGCCACGATCGGTGACCGGAAGAGCGCGTTGATGTCGATCACCGGCGTGAAGGACCAGTTGACCCCTGCGGCGCGCGCCTCCTCGGCCATGATCCGGGCGATGGTGCCCGAGGCCTGGACGTCATCCACCGCCGCCAGCGCCAGCGGGTTCGGCACTTCGGTCCCGAAGGGCGGGCTCATCCGGCTGCCTTCCAGGTCGGCGCTGACCAGATAGGGGATCGCTGCCGCCCCGCGCAGGGCGTCCAGCGTGTCCAGCTCTCCTTCCGCGTCGGGCCCGAAGAACTTGGTGATTCCCGCCGGGGCCAGGGCAGTGATCCGCTCCACGACCTCCGGCCCGGTGCCAAAGCAGATGTGGACGAACAGCTGCCGGACCTTCGCTGCCCGGTCCATGCCCACCAGTGTGGACCGCACCCACTCCCGCCCTGCCGGATCAAGGTTGAACGGCGCGGCGGAAAGGATGCGGTCGATCTGGTCCAAGGGCGGCTCCTGTGTGCTTAGGCGCCGGAGTTTTCGAAAACTCCGGACCGGAGCCTTTGCAGGCTCCGTCACGATTTCTTCGAAGAAATCGCTACCCGGTCAGACGTAGCGGTTCCAGAGGTTTTCCAGCCGCTCTTGCCGGCCCGACTTCGGCTGCGGTTCAAGCGTCTCGTCGATGACCCGCGCCGCTGCAGCCTCCAGCGAGCCCTTCAGCATCGCCTGCGCCTTCGGATCGTCCCAACCCGCGTAGCGATCCTTGAGAACCGCTTCCATCTCACCCGACTCCAGCAGGGCCGCGGCACATTTCAGCGCGCGGGCGCAGGTGTCCATGCCGCCGACATGGGCCAGGATCAGGTCTTCCGGGTCCAGCGACTGGCGGCGGATCTTCGCGTCGAAGTTGGTGCCGCCGGTGGTATAGCCGCCCGCCTTTAGGATCTCGTAGAAGGCCACGGCCTTCTCGACATGGTTGTTCGGGAACTGGTCAGTATCCCAGCCGGACTGGTAGTCGTTCCGGTTCATGTCGATCGACCCGAAGATGCCCAGCGCGGCGGCCAGCGCGATCTCGTGCTCGAACGAATGACCCGCCAGGATCGCGTGCCCCTGTTCGATGTTGGTCTTGACCTCTTTCTCAAGACCAAAGTCCTTGAGGAAGCCATACACCGTCGCCACGTCATAGTCGTACTGGTGCTTCGACGGCTCCTGCGGCTTCGGCTCGATCAGGATCGTGCCCTTGAAGCCGATCTTGTACTTGTAGTCTACGACCTGCTGCAGGAAGCGACCGGCATGGTCGCGTTCGGCCTTCAGGTTGGTGTTGAGCAACGTCTCATAGCCCTCGCGACCACCCCAGAGGACATAGTTCTGGCCGCCCAGACGATGAGTCACGTCCATGTTCGCCTTCACCGTCGCGGCGGCATAGGCATAGACGTCCGGATCGGGATTCGTGGCCGCGCCCGACATCCAGCGGCGGTGGCTGAACAGGTTGGACGTCCCCCACAGCAGCTTGGCCTTGTGCTTGCCCTGCTTCTCGCCGATGTAATCCGCGACCTCGTTCAGGTTCTTCAGGCTTTCCGCAAAGGTCTTGCCTTCGGGCCGCATGTCGGCGTCGTGGAAGCAGTAGAACGGCACGCCGAGGATATCGAACATCTCGAAGGCCACGTCGGCCTTGAGCTTTGCGAGCGCCATGCCGTCGCCGAACCAGGGCCGTTCGAAGGTCTGCCCGCCGAACGGGTCGCCGCCCGGCCAGGCGAAGCTGTGCCAGTAGGCCACGGCAAAGCGCAGGTGATCCTCCATCCGCTTGCCCATGACGACTTCGTCCGGGTTGTAGTGGCGGAAGGCGAATTCGTTGGCCGAGGTCGGGCCTTCGAACTTGATGGCGGGTATGCCTTTGAAGAAATCGGTCATGTCAGGTCCTTGATGGCGGATTGGGCAGCGCGGAACCTTGCATGGCCCGCGTCGAAAGCGTCTTTCAGGGTGGCGTCGGGGTCGATGACCCGGGCGATCTGGGGGAGCGTCGCGATCTCGGCCCCCGCGCCGGTGGCGGCCATGAGGCCAAGGCGGGCAGCCCCGAAGGCACCGCCGAAATCTCCGGCGACAGGCAGCTGGATGGGGCAGTCGAGCGCGGTGGCGATCAGTTTCAGCCAGTAGTCCGACCGCGACCCTCCGCCGACGGCAAGCAGATGCTCCAGCCTGGTGCCCGTGGCCGCCAGCGCATCGCGGCTGTCGCGGATGGCGAAGGTCACGCCCTCCAGCACCGCGCGGGTTGCGGCCTGGCGGTCGGTCGCGTGTTCAAGGCCGGTGAAGGCCCCGCGCACGGACGCCGAGTTCAGGGGCGTGCGTTCACCACCGAGGTAGGGCAGGAAGATCGTCTTGCCGGGGACCTGCAGGGCGCCAAGCTCGCCCGTCAGCGTGCCCGCATCGGCCCCGACCAGCTTGGCATACCAGTTCAGCGCATCGGTCGCGGCCAGGATCACGCCCATCTGGTGCCAGGTGTCGGGCAGTGCGTGGCAGAAGGTGTGGACCGCGGTGGCCGGGTCGGGCTGGTAGCCGTCATTCGCGGCGAACAGGACACCAGAGGTGCCCAGCGAGACAAAGGCCTCGCCCGCCCGCACCACGCCCACGCCCACACCCGAGGCGGCATTGTCGCCGCCGCCCCCGGCCACGACCACGTTCTTGCCAAGGCCCCAGCGGCTGGCCAGTGAATCGCGCAGGGTGCCAGAGACTTGGGAGCCTTCGACCAGCCGGGGCATCTGTGCCCGGATCAGCCCGGTTGCCGTCAACAGGTCCGCAGACCAATCCCGCTTGCCGGTGTCGAGCCATGAGGTCCCGGCGGCATCGGACATCTCGCCGACATGTTCACCGGTCAGCCAGAGGCGCAGGTAATCCTTCGGCAACAGGACCTTCGCGACCCGGTCCCAGACCTGCGGTTCATTCTTCCGCACCCAGACCAGCTTGGGCGCTGTAAAGCCCGGGAAGACGATATTACCGGTCAAGCGCCGGAACTTCGGATCGGCGTCCAGCGCGGCCGCCTCGGCATGGCTGCGCGTGTCGTTCCACAGGATGCAGGGGCGCAGGACCTTGTCCCCGGCGTCCAGCAGCGTCGCGCCATGCATGTGGCCCGACAGCCCGATGCCACGCACTCCGGCAAGGTCGGTCTGCGCGGCCAGCTGGTCCAGCACCGCCTTGGTTGCGGCAATCCAGCTGTCCGGGGCCTGCTCGCTCCACCCTTCATGCGGACGTTGCACCGTCAGCGGCGCGGTCGCTTCGGCAAGGACCGCCTGATCCCCGTCGATAAGGATGCCCTTCAGACCAGAGGTCCCGAGATCAAGGCCAATATACATCATGCCGCCAGGTGTTGGGGCTTCTTGCCCAGAATGATCATGCCAAGGATGTCGTCATCGGTGACTTCATCCACGTTCACGGTGCCGACCAGCTGGCCGTTCTTCATCACGCTCGCCCGGTCGCACAGCTGCATCACGGTGTGGATGTCATGCTCGATCAGAAAGATGCCAAGGCCCTGCGCCTTCAGCTCGTGGATCAGCTCGGCCACCATCTGGGTCTCGTGCGGTCCCAGCGCGGCGGTCGGTTCGTCCATGATCAGGATCTTGGCGTTGAAGTACACCGCCCGCGCGATGGCGACGGACTGGCGCTGGCCGCCGGACAGGGCGCTGACGGGCACGTTGAACTTGCGGAAGTTGGGGTTCAGCCGACCCATGATCCTGCGCGTCTCGGCCTCCATCCGGGCTTCGTCGACAACGCCCATGGCGGTCACCAGCTCACGCCCGAGGAACAGGTTCGAGGCCGCGTCGAGGTTGTCGGCCAAAGCCAGCGTCTGGTAGATCGTCTCGATATTCAGCGCCCGCGCGTCGCGGGGATCGGTGATCTCGACCTCTTGCCCGTCGATCAGGATCTGGCCCGAGTCTTTCTGGTACGCGCCCGACAGGCTTTTGATCAGCGTCGACTTGCCCGCGCCATTGTGGCCCAGAAGACCCACGACCTCACCCGGGTAAAGGTCGACCGTCACATGGTCGACCGCCTTGATCCCCCCGAAGGAAATCGAGATGTCGCGCAGCTCGACCAGCGGCGGTTGGGCTGGGTGTCCCGGTCGGTCCGTCATCGGTCAGCAGAGATGCGCCATTGCCACCGCCCGGACGGCGGCGCGAGGTTCGCTTGTCATATGTGACCCTCCCTGGGTGCATCGACCGGTTGTCGACCGGTCCGGCAGATTCGCCCGAACATCCGAATGGTTGCCGCCTATAATTTCAGTTGTCAAAATAAATATGCTGGGCAAACTTGAGAAGGCTGCAAGACAGGGCACGATTCTGCTGCCGTGCGGCACTGTCTGGGCGCGACGTGCATGGAGGGCGCCATTTTTACTTCGGAAGTCAAATAAATGTCGCTGCAACAACCGGGCGAGAGCCGCAAAGGCGTGGGGCCGCTGATCCCGCCGCTGACCGAAAGTCAGCGTCCGCTGCGTCAGCAGGTCTTTGACCTGGTCCGGGCAGCAGGACTTATTCCCCGCGTGCAGCTGGCCAAGGACCTTGGCGTCAGTCCGGCCTCGGTGACCACGATTTCTTCCGAACTGATCGAGGCGGGCCTGATCGAGGAAGTCTCTGCCCCGCGTGAGGGCGAGGTCGGGCGCGGCCGTCCGGCAGTGTCGCTGGGGGTCCGGGCCTCGTCGCATCGCGTGGCCGGGATGAAGCTTTCGGACCGCGAACATACCGCCGTGATCGTCGACTTTGCCGGGAACCTGATCGCGGACGAGGCGATCCCGCGCAAGCCCGGACCGATGCCCCTGGGCGAGATTCTGGACGTGGTGGAAACGCTTCTCGACCGGGTCTGCGCCAAGGCCGGTGTCGACCGCGCGACCCTTTCGGCGGTTGGGATCGGCCTGCCAGGGTTCATTGACTGCGCCGAGGGCATGGTGCTTTGGTCCTCGATCCTGGAAGGGCGGGCGATCCCGGTTGCGGCCGAAGCCTCAGGCCGCCTTGGCATCCCGGTCTACATCGACAACGACGCGAACCTTGTCGCCCTGGCCGAGCTCTGGTTCGGCGCGGGGCGCAGCCTGTCCGACTTTGCCGTGGTCACGATCGAGCACGGGGTCGGCATGGGCTTTGTGATGAACCACCGCATCTATCGCGGCGCGCAACGGCTGGGGATGGAGCTTGGCCACACCAAGGTGCAGCTGGACGGCGCGCTTTGCCGATGTGGCCAGCGCGGTTGTCTTGAGGCCTATGTCGCCGACTATGCCCTGGCGCGCGAGGCGACGACGGCGCTGAACTGGGGCCACCGGGAAAGCCAGCCGATCAATGTGCTTCTGGAAAGCCTTTATGAACACGCCAAGGCCGGGAATGCGACGGCGAAGTCGATCTTCCGCCGGGCCGGGCGCTATCTGGCGGTGGGATTGTCCAACGTGGTCAACCTGTTCGATCCGTCGCTGATCATCCTGTCGGGCGAACGGATGCGGTATGACTACCTTTACGCTGACGAAACCCTGTCCGAGATGGACAATCTTGCCATCAATTCAGGCCGTCCGCGCCCGCCCATCGAAATCCACGCCTGGGGCGACCTGCTCTGGGCGCATGGGGCGGCGGCGCTGGCCCTGTCCGAGGTGACCGAGGCGCTGCTTGCGACCCAGCCGCGCGATCTGGCGGCCGAGTAGGGTTCAGTCCGTCTCTTCGGCCAATAGCGCCGCAAGCCCCTGTGGATAGTCGGGATACAGGAGCTTCACCCCAAGCTCTTCCTTGATCCGGTCATTCCGGACCCTCTTCGATTCGCTGTAGAACCCCAGCGCCATCGGCGTCATCGTGGGTGCCACATCGGCGAAGGGCACCGCGGGGGGTTCCGGCATCCCCAGAAGCTGCGCCGCATGGGCGATCACGTCCTGCGGCGGGCAGGGGTTGTCGTCGCAGACATTGTAGGCCGCGCCCGGGTTGGGTCTCTGGATCGACGCTTCAAGCACCTGGGCGATATCGTCCACATGAATTCGGCTGAACACCTGCCCCGGCTTGATGATCCGCCGCGCAGTGCCGTCACGCACCTTTTCGAACGGGCCGCGTCCGGGGCCGTAGATGCCCGCCAGACGGAAGATGTGGACAGGCAGGCCGGTCGCCCGCCATTGACCTTCCGCCAGCACCCTTTGCCGCCCCCGGTCGGATTGCGGAGTCAGCGGCGTCGTCTCGTCAACCCAGCCGCCGTCGTGGTCGCCATAGACCCCGGTCGTCGACAAGTAGCCGACCCACGTCGCCTTCGATGTCGCAATTCCAGGCACCGCCTGCAGGAACGGGTCGCCCTTCGCATCCGGCGCGGCCGAGCACAGGATATGCGTCGCCTCCTCCAGCACCCAGTCCAGGTCACCGGGCCAGAGCAACGGCTCGACCCCCTCGGCGCGGAAGACGTCCGCTTTGGCCGGATTGCGGGTGGTGCCGATCACCCGCCAGCCTTGGGGGACCAGGCGGCGGGCAAGGGCGCGGGCGGAATAGCCGTGGCCAAGGGACAGAAGCGTGGACATGGCGCGGACTATCGGCGGACCTTGCGGGGGGTGCAAGGGCTTGCGATGCTGATGCGCAGCGGAGGTGACCCATGAGCGAGGACCTGAAGGGCGCGCTGGCCCTGACCGGACCCGAGGCCTGCCTGGCCTATTACCGCGACTGGGCAGCGAACTACGATGCCGGCTTTGCCAGCGAGATGCAGTATCTGCTGCCCGCCCATGTCGCCGCGGCCTACATGGGGACCGGGGCGGGTGGTCCCGTGCTGGACGTGGGCGCGGGAACCGGCCTTCTGGCGGAGGCGCTGCGGAACATGGGCTTCCGGGCGGAGATCGATGCGGCCGACTTCTCGGCCGAGATGCTGGACCGCGCCGCTCAGAAGAAGATCTACGCGGGACTCTATCGGGCCGACATCACCATGCCGCTGGCCCTGCCCCGCCGCTATGCGGGCCTGGTCAGCTCGGGCACCTTCACCGCCGGCCATGTCGGACCCGAGGCCCTGACGCATCTCCTTGCTGTCGCCCTGCCGCAGGCCCAGTTCGCGCTGTCGATCAACCGGCGGGTCTGGCAGGCCAAGGGCTTTGACCGGGCGTTGGATGATCTTGCCAGCCGAGACCGGATCACCGACCTGCAACTGATCGAGGTTCAGGTCTACGGCGCTGCCGCCGCCGCAATCGACGCCGACCACGCCGCCGACCGCGCCCTGATCGCGCTGTTCCGCAACGCCTGATCGTCGCTGTCACACCAGCTTCACTTGCAGTTGGCACCCGCTTTCGGCTTATATGCCGGATCAACCGCAGGACCCGAGATGCAGGACGACCACCCGACCTCGATGCTTTCCCCCGACGCCCCGGCGATGGAAAGCTTTACCAGCGCCGCCGCCGCCGTCGACCGGCTTGAGGCGCTTTACGCCCAGGCCACGGGCTTTCTGTCCGACCAGTTCCTGCAGACCGTGTCAAAGGGCCACCCCGGCCGACGCATCCGCGCCTACTACCCGGAAATCCGGATCACCATCACCAGTTTCGACCAGGTCGACACCCGCCTTGCCTTTGGCCATGTCTCGTCCCCGGGGACCTACGCCACCACGGTCACGCGGCCCGACCTGTTCCGCAACTACCTGATCCAGCAGATCGAGCTTCTGATCCGCAACCATGGCGTGACCGTCGAGATCGGCCTGTCCGAAACCCCGATGCCCGTGCATTTCGCCGTGTCCGGCAGCCCCATTGCCATCCCGCAGGAAGGGGTGATGGATTTCAGTCTGCGCGACGTGTTCGACGTGCCGGACCTGGTCACCACGAACGACGACATCGTCAACGGCGTGATGACCCGCTATGACGATGGCTCCGCGCCCCTCGCCCCCTTTACCGCGCAGCGGGTGGACTACTCTCTGGCCCGCCTGTCGCACTACACGGCCACCGACCCCACGCATTTCCAGAACCACGTCCTCTTCACCAACTACCAGTTCTACGTCGATGAGTTCGAGGGCTATGCCCGCGCCGTCCTGGGGGACAAGACCTCGGGCTATACCGCCTTCGTTGCCACGGGGAACCAGGTGATCGAGACGCCGGACGGGGTGATCCAGCCCGCGGCAAAGATGACGCAGATGCCGACCTACCACCTGAAACGCGCGGACGGAAACGGGATCACTCTGGTCAACATCGGCGTCGGCCCGTCCAACGCCAAGACCGCGACCGACCACATCGCCGTCCTGCGCCCGCATGCCTGGCTGATGGTCGGCCACTGTGCGGGCCTCAGGAACTCCCAATCCCTCGGCGATTTCGTCCTGGCCCACGCCTACCTGCGCGAGGACCACGTGCTGGACGCCGACCTGCCGGTCTGGGTGCCGATCCCGGCGCTGGCCGAAATCCAGATCGCGCTGGAACGCGCCGTGGCCGACGTGACCCAGCTGGAAGGCTATGAGCTGAAGCGCATCATGCGCACGGGCACCGTTGCCACCATCGACAACCGCAACTGGGAACTGCGCGACCAATCCGGCCCGGTCCGCCGCCTGTCGCAATCCCGCGCCGTGGCCTTGGACATGGAGTCCGCCACTATCGCCGCAAACGGGTTCCGGTTCCGGGTTCCTTATGGCACGCTGTTGTGCGTGTCCGACAAGCCGCTGCATGGCGAGCTGAAGTTGCCCGGCATGGCATCCGACTTCTACAAGACGCAGGTCAGCCGCCACCTGCAGATCGGCATTCGCGCCATGGAACGCCTGCGCGAGACGCCGATCGAGCGGCTGCACAGCCGGAAATTGCGCTCGTTCGAGGAAACTGCCTTCCTCTGAAGCTGCGAAAAAGCCGTCAAACGCCCGTATTTCGCGGTTCAGGGCTTGATTTCAACCCTCAAACCGTGTGTCTGGGCCATGGCCCTGAAACCGGGGGTAGCACGCCGGCATTTTTGCGGGACACTGCGTGCATATGTCATGAAGCGAATAACAACGAAGGATGATCCAATGTCCAAACCGATGACCAAGACCCAGCTGGTGGCTGCCGTTGCCGAAGCCATGGGTGGCGACAAGAAGACCGCGAACGCTGCCCTTGACGCCATTGCCGCCGTCGTGTCGCGCGAAGTCGCTGCTGGCGGCACCGTCACGATCCCCGGCCTCGGCAAGGTCGCCTGCAAGGCCCGGCCGGAGCGTCAGGTCCGCAACCCCGCCACGGGCGAGACGATGACCAAGCCCGCCGACAAGCAGGTCAAGTTCGCCATCGCCAAGGCGCTGAAGGACGTGGTCAACGGCTGACCCTGTCGCCGAGCCGGAAAATGTGAGAGGGTCGCCCAGGGGCGGCCCTTTTGCTTTGTGGGAGGCAGTCATGGCCAAGGTTACCGGTATCGGCGGCATCTTTTTCCGGGCGCGCGACCCGGGTGTGCTCAACGACTGGTACAAGACGCACCTCGGCATCACCCAGCCGGACGTCGCGGTCTGGATGCAAGAGGCGGGGCCAACGGTCTTCTCGCCCTTCAAAGCCGACAGTGACTACTTCGCCGCCGACAAGCAGTGGATGCTGAACCTGCGGGTCGATGATCTGGCCAGTATGATCGACGCGCTTAGGGCTGCAGGGATCGCCGTCGAGACCCGCCCCGACTGGGACGGAGACGGCAGCTACGGCACCTTCGCCCGCATCCACGACCCCGAGGGCACCCCGATCGAGCTGTGGCAGCCGCCAGGCTGACTGTCCCGGACATTTCGAAATGTCCGGACCGGAGCCTGTGAAGGCTCCGGCACGATTTCTTCGAAGAAATCGCGGCTAGGCAGCCATGCGTGCCGCGTCTTCCGCCACCACCCTGGCTCGGGCAGGGCGCGCCTTGCAGCGCTCGACCCAGTCGCGGATCAGGGGGTCGTCGGGCGTGGCGTCGGGGAAGAACGCATAGGGTCCGTGCAGCAGAAGGTCCGCTGCCGAGAATTCCTGCCCAAGGATCCACGGCCCCCGCTCCAAGGCGGTCCGCAGCCGTGCCGCCGCCGCCCTGTGGTCACGGAAGGTCGCGTCGATCCAGGGATGCGTGATCCCGCCGCCTTCGAAGATCACCACCGGCTCCAGAACGCCCTGATACCAGGTCAACCAGCCGACAAAGACCCCCCATTCGGCTGTGCCGACTTGCGGAGCCATTCCACAGTCCGGGAACAGCGACGTCAGGTGCAGGATGATCGCCGCACGTTCGGTGATCAGCTGTCCGTCATGCAGCAGCGCAGGCACCTTGCCTTCGGGATGGGGGTTCGCCGGGTCGCGACGACCCGAGCCATCGACACGCGGGATCGTGACCTCGCGGATGTCGATCCTGTCGCCGATGCCCATTTCTTCGATCAGGACCATGATCGAGGACGACCGGCTTTGCGGGGAATGGAACAGGGTCAGCATCTTTCTCTCCTTTGCTTATCCATGACCCTGTTCTACGCTGCCGCTCCTGCCAGAACCTGTCAGGATGCCATGCCGAAATCCGACCGCCTGTTCCGCCTTCTGTCCGCCTTCCGGATGCTGCCGCAGCCCGTGACTGCCGCGCGACTGGCCGAGGAGACAGGGGTGTCCGAACGCACGCTCTACCGCGACATCCAGGCCCTGCGGGCGGCGGGCGCGCTGATCGATGGCGAGGCGGGCGCGGGCTATACTCTGACCGAGGACCCGGCCCTGCCACCCCAGATGTTCACCCGGCTGGAGGTCGAGGCGCTGGTCCTGGGTCTCGCCGAAGTGACGATGTCTGGCGACGCGATGCTGGCCAAGGCCGCAGCCGAGGCGCAGGCGAAGATCATCGCCACCCTGCCCGACCGGGTCCAGCGCCAGGCCATCCACGCCGTCACGCGGTCCTATCGTTACGAACCCCGCAAGCCCGCCCCACCGCACCTGCAGGCGCTGCGCGAGGCCGCCTGGGAGGAGCGCGCCGTCGACCTTACCTACCGCGACACCTCGGGCCAGCAGACCGACCGCCGGATCTGGCCGCTGGGCACCGCCTTTCTTGACCGCGAGGTGATGGTGCTGGCCTGGTGCTGCCTGCGCCAGGACTTCCGGCGCTTCAAGGTCTTGGAAATGTCGAATGTCCGCCTGACCGACGAAAGCTTCCGCCCTCGCCGCGTGCCCCTGTTGCGCCAGTTCATCGACCGTCTGCGGGGCGAGCGGGAAGCGTCCACCCGTGCTTGAAAGCAGCCGAATCCGCGTGATACCGTCCCGGTTGCAGCCCATGGAAGGCACGATGTCAGACGCCCCCGCCACGCTTGACCCGACGAAAAAGCCTGCCGGGGCCATGACCATGGTCTACAAGGACTATTACTTCCTGCAGCGCTGGGTCGATTATTACGGCCGCCAGTTCGGGCGCGAGCATCTGTATGTCCTGTCGCACGGCGGCGACCCGGAACACGACCGCATCTGCGAAGGCGCCAACGTCATCCACCTGCCGCGCGACCCGACGCTGTGGCGGATGGAGCGGCGGCGCTGGGGCATCAACTCACAGTTCTCGGCCGGAATGCTGCGCTATTACAACTGGTTCATCGTGGGCGACGTGGACGAGGTGGTGATCGTCGACCCCGCCGTCGCCCCCGACCTGGTGACCTACCTCGGCACCTACACCGGCAAGCGCGTCCCCGCCTCGCTGTGCCCCTTCGGGATCGAGATGATCCACAACCCCGAAGCCGAGCCCGAGCCGCTGGCCGACGACCAACCCATCCTCTCGCGCCGCCGCGTGTTTCGCGCCAACGCCAATTACTCCAAGCCCTGCGTGTTGCGGAAGGAAACCGGCTTTACCATCGGCGGGCACGCCAACAGCCACCAACCGCGCGTGCTGGACCCGCATCTCTACCTTCTGCACCTTCGGTTTTTCGACTACGACATGGTCACGGAGCGTCTGGCCGGTCGCAAGGACATGCGCGCCACCATGGCCGGGGACCGCGACCTGAAGGACGTGGGCAAGGCCTGGGGCAAGGACCTGGAAACCTTCCTGGCGCTATCCAAGGGGGTGGCCGTGCGTGAGGACGCCGAGCTGCCCGACTTCCGCAAGCGCATGGTGGACGAACAGCAGCACCTGCACGACGGCAAGATCACCTTCTTTGGCGGGGGGCGGACCAAGTCTCTCTTCCGCCTGCCCGACCGCTTCGCCTCGGTCTTCTGAACCCAAAGGCCCCGCATGGAACTCAACCGCCGCCCTGTCGCCTCGCTCTGGATTGGCGAAAGCCTGCATTACGTGAACCAGCTATGCCTGAAGTCGCATCTTGTGATGGGGCATCCGGTCACGCTGTACTGCACCGATACGGTCCGCAACGTCCCCAAGGGCGTCGAAGTCCGCCCCGCGACCGAGATCATGGACATCGACCGCGGTATCGTGGCCGAAACCTCGGCCTCCTTCCTGTCGAACGTCTTCCGCTACAAGATGATCGCCAAGACCGGGGCGATCTGGATCGACTGCGATGCCTTCTGCTACCGCCCCTTCCCCGAAGGCCAGGAGCATATCTACGCCGGGCACGGCATGCGCGGGGCGCTGAACTGTGGCGTGGTGGCGATGCCGAAGACGGGCAAGCTGATTGAATCCCTCCTCGACTACTATGACAACCTGCCCGACTACCCGGCCTGGTGGGGGAACCGACAGAAGAAGAAGATGGACAAGCTCGACCGCTCGCTCCCGAAGGCCGTCCGCATCTTCCAGACCGAACGCACCGCCTTTGGCCCCCAGGCCTTCACCCATTTCGCGCAAGCCACGGGCGACATCGACAAAGCGATGACCGCCGACACCTTGTACCCCGTCCCGTTCCAGCTGAACGACGTCTTCTACGACCCCCATTCCAACGTCGAAGGCCACTTCACCGACGCGACGCTCTCCGTCCACATCTACACCAACGCCGCCCGGCCCTGGTGGCGCAAGAACCCGCCCTTGAAGGGCAGCTACATCGCCCGCATGTGCGAGAAGCTGGACATCGACCCCACCGCCGCGCTGGAAGAATGAGCTTCACCAGGCAGACCAGCCCGCATGGGTCACTGGTGGTCCTGTCCACCATGAAGGACGAAGGCCCCTTCGTCGTCGAATGGGTCGCGCATCATCTGGCCTTGGGCTTTACCGAGCTGATGGTCTATACCAACGACTGCTCGGACGGGACCGATACCCTGCTCAAGCGGCTGGAGGCCTTGGACACCGGCGTCCATCACCGCGAGAACGTGATCCCCAAGGGGATGAAGCCGCACCCCTCGATGCTGAAATCCGCCGCCGAGGAACCGCTGATCGTCAACTCGGACTGGGTGCTGGTCATTGACGCCGACGAGTTCATGGTCATCAACCACCCCTCGGGCACGCTGGATGGGCTGGTCGCCGACCTGAACGCGATGGGCGCGCATGCCATGGTGATGACCTGGCGCATCTTCGGGTCCTCCGGTGTCCGCGACTGGTCCCGCGCGCCGATCACCGACCAGTTCACCCGTGCTGCGCCCGAGTTCTGGAACAAGGGCTGGGGCACCAAGACCATGCTGCGCTTTGACGCCGAATACCAGCGCCTGGGGATGCACCGCCCGGTCATCAAGGAAAAGTTCCGCGAGACGGACTATCCCGACACCCAGCATTGGGTGAACGGCTCGGGCCGGCCGCTGGAGGAATGGTTCAAGTTCCGTGGCTGGCGGTCGATCCGGCGGACGGTGGGCTATGACTGGGCCCAGATCAACCACTATGCCATCAAGTCGATGGACGCCTACATGCTGCGCAAGCTCCGCGGCAATGCGAACAGCAAGCTGACCAAGTACGGGTCCGACTACTGGTCGCTGCAGGACCGGAATGAGGTCGAGGATACCCGCATCTTCCGCTACCGCGACCGGCGCAACGCGATCATGGTGGCGCTGCTGGAAGATGACGAGGTCAGGGGGCTGCACGAGGCCGCCCATACAAGGGCCGAGGCGCGGCTGGCGGAAATCCGTCAGACCCCCGACTTTCAGATCATGGTCGAGGACCTGGTCGCCGGATCGACCGTCCCGATCAGCCAGGTCGTCGCCAAACCGCCCAAGCTGCGCGATCCCGAGGCGGTCCGTGCGGTCCAGACCAAGATTGAGCTGCGCCGCAACGCCCAGCCGAAAGAGGAACGCCGCACCCCGCCCCCACCCGGCTGGGGCTCGCCCTTCGCCTCGCCCTATGTTTCCGGCTCGGCCGACCTGAGTGCCGACATCCCGCTGGAGGTCGTCGAGAACCAGACGCTGAAGATCCCGCTCGACCCGCGCGTGTTCACCGCTGCGACGATGGAGGTCTTGAAGGCCGGCAAGTTCGACCGCCGCCACGCCCGCAACATCGCAGGGTTCCTGAACGGCTGCACCCGGCTTCTCGACCTCGACTGCGGCATCGGCTTCGTCGCGCTCCGCGCCCGGGCCGCGACCCCCTTCCTGCAGATCACCATCCACGAAGAACGCCCCTCGCTCCTGACCCTCTCCCGCCGCATCGCCGGATTGAACTTCCCCGACCACATAGGCATCGCCTGGTCGCAGGTGACGCTGAACCCCGACGGCATCTGGTCCGGCCTGCACAAGCTCCTCGCAGACGCCCGACCCGAAGTGATCCGCCTCTCAGGCCCGCTCCTCCCCGCCGAGGCTTTGTCTGAGGCCGTCCTGACCGGCGTCCGCCGCGTGCTGGTGCCCTTCCTAGACCCCTCCGAAGTGACCGCCGCCCGCGACAAGCTTGCCCCGGCCCTTGCCGCCTTCGGCTTCACCGAGGACACCAACGGCGAGCCGAACGGTACGATCTACCTCCGCCGCGAATAGCTCTTGCCCATTCCGAAATACTCCCGCCGGAGGCGCGCCCGAGCTGCTTTGCGCCCCTGCGCAAAGCGGCGAGACAAAGAGTCTTCGCGCGGAACGCGCTCGATTTGATTGCCGCCCCTTGCGTCCGGTGCGGCGTTTCGTATGTTCAACCCTACCTCGGGGTGCCCTTACCGGCTGAGATGCGAAAGCGAACCCGTCGAACCTGAACCGGATCATACCGGCGGAGGGAAGGTGCATGGGTTCTCCATCCCCGACCATTCCGTCGCAACATGGAGAAAGACATGCAAAAACACCTCCTTGCTGCGGGCCTTCTGACCATCGCCACCCCGGCGCTGGCTGAAACCCCCATCCTGCAAGTCCTGACCTACGACAGCTTCACCTCGGAATGGGGCCCCGGCCCGGCGGTGGAGAAGGCCTTCGAGGCGACCTGCGCCTGCGACCTGCAATTCGTCCCGGCGGGCGATGGCGCGGCGCTTCTCGCCCGCGTCCAGCTGGAAGGCGCGGCCTCGGACGCCGATGTCGTCCTTGGCCTTGACACCAGCCTGACTGCTGCGGCCACCGCGACCGGGCTGTTCGCGCCGCATGGCAAGACGCCCGCGCTGAACCTGCCGGTCGAGTTCGCAGACCCCAACTTCCTGCCCTTCGACTGGGGCTGGTTCGCCTTCGTCCACGACAAGACCAAGATCACAGAACCGCCAAAGACCTTCGAGGCGCTGGCCGCGTCGGATCTGAAGATCGTCATCCAGGATCCCCGGTCCTCGACCCCTGGCCTTGGGCTCCTCCTCTGGGTGAAGTCGGCCTATGGCGACCGTGCACCGGAAATCTGGCAGGGCCTTGCCGACAACATCGTCACCGTCACCCCAGGCTGGTCCGAGGCCTATGGCCTGTTCCTTGAGGGTGAGGCGGACTTGGTCCTGTCCTACACCACCAGCCCAGCCTATCACCTGATCGCGGAAAGCGATGACACGAAGGCGGCGGCACTTTTCGACGAGGGGCATTACATGCAGGTCGAGGTAGCCGGGAAACTGGCTGCAACCGACCAACCCGAGCTGGCGGACAAGTTCCTCGACTTCATGCTGACCGATGCCTTCCAGTCGGTGATCCCGCAAACGAACTGGATGCATCCGGCAGTGACCCCGGCGGCGGGCTTGCCGGAAGGCTTCGACACCTTCCGCCCGGCCAAGTCGCTGCTCCTTTCGCCCGACGAGGCGCAGGCCGCCCGCGAGCCGGCCTTGGCCGAATGGCAAGCCGCGCTCGCCCGATAGGTCTTGTGACAGCGCTGGCGGCGCTGCTGCTGGCGCTGGTGCTCGCCCCCTTGCTGGCCGTGGGCTGGCGGGGGGAGGGGCTGTCGCTTGGCCCGGCAGACTGGGCGGCCGTGCGGTTCTCGGTCACGCAAGCCGTTCTGTCCGCTGGCTTTTCGAGCCTCCTCGCCATCCCGGTCGCCCGCGCCCTGGCCCGTCGCCGGTTTACTGGTCGCGGTCTCCTCATCTCCCTGATGGGTGCGCCATTCCTCCTGCCCGCCGTGGTCGCCGTCCTTGGCATACTCGCCGTCTTCGGTCGATCTGGGCTTTTCAACCAGGGCCTTGCTCTTCTCGACCTTCCACCGGTTTCGATCTACGGCCTCCACGGAGTCGTTTTGGCGCATGTCTTCCTGAACCTCCCCCTCGCCACCCGGATGATCCTGCAAGGCTGGCTGTCGATCCCCGCCGAACGGCTGAGAGTGGCGCAATCCCTGGGCTTTGGCCCGGCAGAGACCTTCCGGCACCTCGAATGGCCCATGCTGCGCGAGGTTCTGCCCGGGGCGGCGCTGATCGTCCTGGTCATCTGCCTCACGAGCTTTGCCGTGGTTATCACGCTGGGCGGTGGTCCCCGCGCGACCACCATCGAATTGGCGATCTACCAGGCCGTCCGGTTCGAGTTCGACCTTGGCCGCGCCGCCACTCTGGCGGGGCTGCAACTCCTCCTCGGCGGCATCGCGGCGCTTCTTGCCTGGAAGTTTGGTAGAACCGCCGGGTTCGGCGCGGGTCTGGACCGCGAGGTCACGCTACAGGCCCCGCCCGGCCTACGCCGTCTGGGCGATGCGGCCGTTCTGGCAATGGCGACGCTGTTCCTCGTCCTGCCACTGTCCGCCGTTGTCCTGCGCGGCCTTCCCGGGCTGGCCGACCTGCCGACCCAGGTCCTCCCCGCCGCAGGGCGGTCGCTTCTCGTCGCACTGGCCTCGGCCCTTCTGACCGTCACGGCGGCGCTGACGCTGGCGCTTGCCTCTGCACGGCGGTCCAACCCGCTGGTCGAGGCGGCGGCGACCCTGCCGCTCGCGACCTCGGCGCTTGTCCTGGGCACTGGGCTGTTCCTGTTGATCCAGCCCGTCGCCACACCGATGTCTCTGGCGCTGCCCGTCACCATCCTGGTCAACATGGCACTGTCCCTGCCCTACCTTTACCGCATCCTTCTGCCCGAGACCCGCGCCCTTCAAGCCGACTATGCCAGACTGGCCGACAGCCTGGCGCTGACCGGCTGGCCGCGCCTGCGCTGGCTGGTCTTGCCCCGCCTCGCCCGCCCTTTGGGCTTTGGCACCGGGATCGCCGCAGCCCTCTCGATGGGTGATCTTGGGGTGATCGCGCTGTTTGCTGGCGAACAGCAGGCAACCCTGCCCCTGGTCGTGAGCCAGCTGGCCGGCGCCTACCGGACCGAGGCCGCCGCTGCCGCCGCGCTGATCCTTGTCACCCTGTCATTCGCCCTGTTCTGGATCTTCGATGCCGGAGGCCGCCGTGCTGCAGCTTGACCGCCTGACCTATGCACAACCGGGTTTTCGCCTGACCGCCGACTGGACCGCCGCGGATGCCAGCCGGATCGCCATCATGGGACCTTCCGGCGCGGGCAAGTCCACGCTTCTGTCGATGATCGCGGGCTTCCTGTCACCGACCGAAGGCCGCGTGCTGTGGCACAGCAAGGACTTGCGGGACGTTCCTCCCGGGGAACGACCGCTGACCATCCTTTTCCAGGACCAGAACCTGTTTCCGCATCTGACCATCGCGCAGAACCTTGGCCTTGGCTTGCGCCCCGATCTGCGCTTGTCCCCGGCCCAGCAGGACCAGGTCGAGGACGCGCTTCTGAAGGTCGGGCTGCAGGGTCTTGGCCCCCGCCGTCCCGGCCAGCTGTCCGGCGGTCAGGCAAGCCGGGCGGCACTCGCGCGGGCGCTTCTGCGCGCGCGGCCGATCCTGGTGCTGGACGAGCCCTTTGCTGCTCTCGGCCCCGCCTTGCGGCAAGAGATGCTGGCCCTGTTGCGCGAGGTGGCCGAACGCACGGGGGCGCTGGTCCTGATGGTCACCCATGACCCCGAGGACGCCCTTGCGCTGCAGGGACTGACGGCCTTCGTGGCGGACGGCATCGTGCATCCTCCGGTTCCGACCGCGGACCTTTTGTCCGACCCTCCGCCAGAGGTGCGCGCCTACCTTGGCCGGACATGAAAAACCCCGCCGGATCGGCGGGGTTTTCCGGTTCGTTCTGTGCCCGGGCCTCAGGCGTGCTGCTTCTTGCCCTTGACCCCAGCCCAGATGCGCTTGTTGGTCAGGTAGAGCAGCGTCGACAAGAGCGCCAGGAACAGCACGCTGACGAAGCCCGCGTTCTTGCGGTCCATCAGCTTCGGCTCTGCGGCCCACATCAGGAAGGACGCCACGTCCTCGGCCATATTGCTGACGGTAGCTTCGCGTCCGTCGGCAAAGGTCACCGCGTCGTCAGACAGCGGCGGTGCCATTGCGATCCAGCCAGTCGAGAAAGCCTTGTTCTCGTATAACACGGTGCCGAACTCTTCCTTCTCCGCGCCTGTGTAGCCGGTCAGGATCGAGTAGATGTATTCCGGCCCGCCCATGCCGCGGAAAAGCTGGTTCATCCCTGTGCCGTAAGGCCCGTGGAAACCCGCGCGGGCCTTGGCCATAAGCGACAGGTCAGGCGCGCCCGCCCCGGTGTTGGCCGGGAAGTTGTCGGTCGGGATCGCTTCGCGATCTTCGCCGGTGTCCTTGTCGGTCACGGTGAACTGCTTGGCATAGGCGCGGACCTGGTCTTCCGGAATGCCGGGTCCGCCTTCGTCGGACAGGGTGCGCAGGGGCACGTATTTCAGGCCGTGGCACCCGGCGCAGACCTCGGTGTATATCTGAAGGCCGCGCTGCAGCTGGAACTGGTCGAACTTGCCGAACGGGCCTTCATGGGCAAAGTCGACATCGGTGATCGACCCCGACACCTCGACGGCGAAAGCCGCGCCGGCGTTGACGGTCAGGGCTGCAATGACCGAAAGTGCGAATGTTCTGAACATTTTCAGTTTCCTTCTCACTCGGCCGCGACGGTCTTGCTGCCGCCGTTTGTCGCAGAGTAGTGGGCGTTGAAGTCTTCCTCGATCGTGGCCGGCTGCGCCAGCGGCTTCTCGATCACGCCCAGAAGCGGCAGGATCACGAGGAAATAGAGGAACCAGTAGGTCGATGCGATCAGCGCGATGGTCGCATAGGGCTCGGCGGCCGGACGGGCGCCGACCCAGGCGAGGACGATGAAGTCGATCACCAGGAGGGCAAACCACCACTTGAACATCGGGCGATAGCGGCCCGACCGCACCGACGAGGTATCCAGCCAGGGTGCCAGCGCCATGACCGCGATGGCGCCGAACATCGCCAGCACGCCGAAGAACTTGGCGTCGATGATGCCGAAGGACAGCCAGTTGGCCGCGATCACGACCCAGACATCCGCAGTGAAGGCACGCAGGATCGCGTAGAACGGCAGGAAGTACCATTCCGGCACGATGTTTGCGGGCGTCACCAGCGGGTTCGCCTCGATGTAGTTGTCGGGGTGGCCAAGGTAGTTCGGCATGAAGCCGACGACCGCGAAGAACACCGCGAGGATCACTGCAAGGGCGAACAGGTCCTTGATCACGAAGTAGGGCCAGAACGGGACCGTGTCACGCTCGGCTTCCTCTTTCGACCCACGGCGGACCTCAACACCCGTGGGGTTGTTGTTGCCGGTGGTATGGAAAGCCCAGATGTGGACCGCGACCAGCGCGGCGATCACGAACGGGAGGAGGTAGTGGAGCGAGAAGAAGCGGTTCAGCGTGGCGTTGTCCACCGCCGGCCCGCCCAGAAGCCAGGTCTGGATCGATTCACCGATACCCGGGATCGCCCCGAAAAGGCCGGTGATCACGGTTGCACCCCAGAAGGACATCTGGCCCCAGGGCAGAACGTAGCCCATGAAGGCAGTGCCCATCATCAAGAGGTAGATGATCATGCCGACGATCCAGGTGATCTCGCGCGGGGCCTTGTAGCTGCCGTAGTAGAGGCCGCGGAAGATGTGCAGGTAGACGGCGAAGAAGAAGAGCGACGCGCCGTTGGCGTGCAGGTAGCGGAGGAAGTAGCCTCCGTTCACGTTCCGCATGATATGCTCGATCGAGGCGAAGGCCATGTCGACCTGCGGGGTGTAGTGCATCGCCAGGATGATGCCGGTGACGATCTGCAGCGCAAGGCAGAAGGTCAGGACAATGCCCCAGATCCACATCCAGTTCAGGTTGCGGGGCGTGGGGATCATGATGGTGTCGTACAGCAGCCCGACGATGGGCAGGCGGCTGTGCAGCCAGCGCTCACCCCCGGTCTTGGGCTCGTAATGGTCGTGCGGAATTCCGGCCATGATGTTGATCCTTACCCAAGCTTGATCGTGGTTTCGTCGAAGAAGGCGGCAACCGGCACCGGCAGGTTGCGCGGCGCGGGTCCTTTGCGGATGCGGCCGGCGGTGTCGTAGTGCGAGCCATGGCAGGGGCAGAACCAGCCGCCGAACTCTCCCGCGCCGTCACCCAGCGGCACGCAGCCAAGGTGGGTGCAGACGCCCATCATCACCAGCCACTCGCCGGCTTCGTCCAGCGTGCGGTTCGCGTCCGAGGCGTCGGTGCCCGGCTTGTTCGCGTTTTCCGACGCGGCGTCCGGCAGGTCGGTCAGCGCCGTGCCGCGGGCGGCCTCGATCTCTTCGGCGCTGCGGCGGCGGATGAAGACCGGCTTGCCCAGCCATTTCACCGTCAGCTGCGTGCCGACCTCGACCGCCGAGACGTCGACCATGATCGACGCAAGCGCCCGGGTGTCGGCCGAGGGGTTCATCTGGTTGACCAGCGGCCAGACAGCGGCGCCAGTGGCCACAACCCCGGCACCTGCGGTCGCGTAGTACAGGAAATCCCGCCGAGTGCCTTCGCCGGTGCCTGCGTGATCGTCTGCGTGGGACACGAGATCTTCTCCCCTATCAGGCCGGAGGCGCCGGCCCATATGACGTTGGGGGCAATGGAAATCCATGCCCCGACGCAAGCGTCTTTAGCCAAGGCTTGCCGCCTCGTCCAGCGGACAAAGCCGCGCAGCCATGCATTTCTCTGCGGCACTTGGTCCGGTGTGTCGCGTGGGTCGCGGGTTCAGGCGGCGGGCGCAGAGGCCTGCATTGCCGGGCGGGCGGCAAAGGCGGCGTACCAGGCGGCCAGCGCGGGGTGGCCTCTGCGCCAGTCCCGGTCGCCGTGGCGAAGGTCGAGGTAGCCCAAGGCGCAGCCGGTGGCGATCTGGCCCATGTCCAGCGGGCCGGACAGATGGCTCATCCAGCGCTCCTCCAGCGCCGTCAGGGCGCGGGCGATCTTCTGCCACTGGGCGTCGGCCCATTCGAGGGAGCGGGTGGCTTCCGGACGGACATGCATCTCGTACCGCATCAGGACGGCGGCTTCGGCGATGCCGTCGGCGGTGGCTTCGCTGACGAGGGTATCCCACAGATGCGGCGCGGCGGGGTAGAGGCGGGCGGTGAGAAGGTCGTCTAGATAGCGGGTGATGACCCGGCTGTCATAGAGGGTGGGACCGTCGGGCCTCTCCAGCGCCGGGATCTTGCCGAGCGGGTTGCGGTCGACGGGCATCGTGCCGGGGTCGAGCGGGTGGCCCGAGGCGGGGACCAGCGTGACGCGGTCGGCGGCGCCGGCTTCGTGGAGGAGAACCATCACCTTCCGGACGAAGGGCGAGGCGGGGGCGTGGTAGAGCTTCACTCGCCGGTCGCCCGCAGGCGGAGGCGGGCCATCAGGCCGGCGTCGATCTCGTAGGAGCGGCCCCGGAAGCGGATCACCCGGCGGAGGCGGGCGGTGGCGTTGGTCTGGCGGTCCCCCGGATGATCTGCGGCGCGGTCGGCGGGGCGGTGGACCGAGAGGCCCTCGCCCAGCTCATCCAGCGCGTCCTCGGCCCGCTGGTCGGTCCGACCCGGGTGAGTGGAGGAGCGGACCCAGCGGGTCACCGCCCAGGTCGTCGAGGCGACGAGGCCGAGGCGGACGGCCAACGGGAGCAGGGGGGCGAGGGGCAGGGGCATGGGAACCTCCGGGGTTTCTGGGGCGACTGTAGAGGCGGAGGGGGCCGCCTGTAAACGGGCGCAAGATGTGTCCACGGTGGACAATCCGGGTAACGCAAAGGATTCCAATGACTTGATCGCGGACGGTAACGGAAAATTAACGGGCGGTCCCGGCGCTTTCCTGTGGCCCTGCGCGGGACAGCGGACAGGGAAAGCTTCGTCTCTTGTCACGAGACCCGACCGAAGATCGGCAGACGCGCAGGGCCACCCGTGCCTAGCGCGTCTTGCCCAGCCAGTCGTTCACGACCTGGGCCATCGTCTCGGGCTTCCTGCCGTTGGTGTAGTAGCTGGTGAAGGGCACGACCTGCGGCGGGTCGGCGAGCTGCAACTCGGTCCGGTAGGTATTGCCGTCGCTGTCGATGCTGACCCCGACGGTGGCTATGGTCACGCGGTCCAGCGGGTGACTCTCCTCGGCCAGCCCCCGCACCGAGCGCATCGTCCGGGTCAGCTGGCCGGTCGAACGGTCTAGCGTCAGACGCACCCGTTTCACCATCAGCGCAGCGATCAGCAGCGGAAGGCCGCCGCCGAACATCGCGAAGACCGCACCCCAAAAGAGCTGACCTTCCCCCATCATTACCATGCCGCCAAAGATGAAACTGAGCGCCATCAGGATCAGGAAAATCCCCAGGAACCAGGGGCGGTCTTCCAGGATCAGGACGGACTGAGAGCGGTGGATGACCTTCATGACGACCTCAGGATGGCAACCGCGCGCAAGGTGCCATGCGGCCCGAAAGCTGGCAACGGATCAGCGCAGGTCGCGGCGGATCAGGGCGCCGATCTCTTGCGCGCCTGCGTTGCCCTGCGACAGGGCGTCCGCTGCCCGGGTGCGAATCTCGGGCGACTTGTTCTGGTTCAGCTTCCAGGTGCCGTCGACCGAGGTGACGACAAAGCGGAAGGGCAGGATCATCCGCATCATCCGGGGCATTGCGCCTTCGGACATCTTGGCGCTGGTCCAGGGGCGCTTGCCGGTGATTCGGGCCTCGTGTTCCGCAGACAGGGCGTCGACATGCGGGCGAAGCGCAGCCTCGGGCAGAGGCTCCAGCACCCCGCGCAGGTGGACGGCGACGTAGTTCCAGGTCGGCACCTGATCGGGCACCTGGTCGTGCGGGCCATACCAGTCGGGCGAGATGTAGGCATCGGGGCCCACGACCGCGATCAGCGCTGACGCGGGAAGCGCAGCGCGGGCGATGGGGTTTGACCGGGCGAGGTGCAGGTCGGCTTGGCTCGCGTCGTCGTTCAGAAGGAAGGGGACATGGGCGGCCAGCGGGCCTTCGGGACCGTTCACCGACAGGACGCCGAACCCACGGGCGCGGGCAAAGGCGAGGTTCTGGTCGCGCGGGGACTGGCGGAAGGCGGGGTTCGGGTGCATCGGGCGTCCTGCGGGTTGCCCCGGGGACACAAAATCCTTCGAAGGATTTTGGCAAATCTTTTCGAAAAGATTTGCGCGCCCTGGGTGACGAAAGGTCGGAAACGGAAAAGGCCGCCGAGGTTTCCCTGCGGCGGCCCTGATTCCGTCTGCCGAACGCGGCCCAAGCCCTGGCGGGCTCAGCCTTGACGCGCCTTGTAGCGCTTTTGCGTCTTGTTGATCACGTAGACCCGGCCCTTGCGGCGCACGACCTGGCAATCGCGGTGACGCGTCTTCAGCGAGCGGAGCGAGTTGGCGACTTTCATGGTCAGCCCTCCTTCTTCGCGGCGCGAGATGCGCCAGATTGAAACCCATGCCCCCCGGGGGGAGGCGGCGAATGGTGGGCGGTACTGGGATCGAACCAGTGGCCACTACGATGTCAACGTAGTGCTCTACCGCTGAGCTAACCGCCCACTTGAGCCTTGCGGTTTCCTCTGTCCCTTCCGCTGAAACGAAAAGGACGCGGGGAGCGAGCCGCGTCGGTCAGGCCGGGTCTATACTGACAAGCGCGGGGGCCTGCAAGGGGTTTTGGCTTTCGAAAATATGGGGCTATATCGGAAGAAGGAAAGCGAGGTGCCCGTGGCGCGGACCGAGACCGAGGCCTATGTCCTGACCCGTCCGGCGCGGCGGCTGTCGCCGATGATCTTCGCCTCGCCGCATTCGGGCTGCGACTACAGCCCTGACTTCCTTTCGCAAGTAGTACTGGACCGCCGGGCAATCCGGTCGTCCGAGGACGCCTTCGTCGACCGGCTGTTCTCGGACGCGCCTGAACTGGGGGCTCCGCTTCTGGTCGCGCGGGCGCCGCGGGCGTTCCTGGACCTGAACCGGGCGGCGGATGAGCTTGACCCCGGGGTGATCGAGGGAATCGCCCGGGCCCCGCACAATCCGCGCATCTCTTCGGGGCTGGGGGTGATTCCCCGCGTGGTGGCCGGGGGGCGGGCGATCTATCGCGGCAAGCTGTCCCTGGCCGAGGCCGAGGCGCGGCTGCGGCGGTTCTGGCACCCCTACCACCGGGCGCTGGCCGGGCTGATCGAGGAAGTGCGGGCCGAGTTCGGGCAGGCGGTGCTGATCGACTGCCATTCGATGCCGCACGAGGCGATCGAGGCACATACGCGGCCCGGGCATTTGCGGCCCGAAGTGGTGCTGGGCGACCGCTATGGGGCCACGGCGGGGCGCGAGGTGATGGACCGGGTCGAGGCGGCGTTTTCGGCGGCTGGGCTGCGGGTCGGACGGAACGCGCCTTTCGCGGGGGCCTATGTGGCGCAGGCCTACGGGCGGCCGTCGCGGGGGGTGCATGTGGTGCAGGTCGAGATCGACCGGGCGCTGTATATGGACGAGGTCCGGGTGGAGCCGCTGGCGGGGTTCGAGGGGTTCCGGCAGCTGATCTCGGGCGTGGTGGCCGAGCTGGTGCAGCCCCCGGGCGTGGCGCTGGCGGCGGAGTGAGCCTGTCCTGCGTGGACAGTTTTCGCACCTGAGGGATTTCAAGGGGTTGGCTGTGGGCGTTTACCGGGCGTTTGCCTTGATGGGGGCGGGCGACTGTTGAATTGAGCGCTGACGCGCGAAGACTCTTTGTCTCGCCTCTGGCCTGCGGCCAACCGGCTCGGGGGCCTCCGGCGGGGATATTTGCAGAAGGGAAAGCCGAGGGATCTGGAACAGCGGGTTAGCGGAGGGCTCGGCCCTTGATGATGGCCTCGGCTCCGAACTTGGCGCGGATGGCGTCGGTGGCGCGTTCGGCGGCGGCTCGGCGGGTGGCTTGGGGGTCGAGGAGGTCTGCGGACAGATCGGCCTGGTCCTCGGGGGCGAGGTCGGAGATGCCGACGCCGATCAGGCGGAAGGGGCCGGTGGTGCCTGCGTGGTCGAAGAGGTCGCGGGCGGCGCGGTAGATTCGGTCGGTGAGTTGGGTGGGGTCCGTAAGGGCGTGGCGTCGGGTGACGAGCTGGAAGTCGCCTTTCTTCAGTTTCAGCGTCACGGTGCGGCCGGAGAGGCATTTGGCCTTGGCGCGGTCGGCGACCTGTTCGGAGAGGCGCCAGATGTGGCCGTCGAGGAGGTCGGGGTCGGAGGTGTCCTCGAAGAAGGTCGTCTCCTTGGAGATCGACTTCAGTTTTTCGTCGCGGTTCACCCGGCGGGTGTCGAGGCCGCGGGCGAGGTGCCAGAGGCGGTCTCCCATTGACCCGAAGCGGGCGACAAGGTCTGTGCGGTCCCAGCGCAGGAGGTCGGCGATGGTGCGGATGCCTGCGCCCTCCAGCGCGGTCTGGGTGGCGGTGCCGACGCCCCAGATGGTGCGGACGGGTTTGGGTTTGAGGAAGGATTCGGTCTCGGCCTTGCCGATCACGGAGAAGCCGCGAGGTTTGTCGAGGTCGCTCGCGATCTTGGCCAGGAACTTGTTGTGGGACAGGCCGATGGAGCCGGTGAGGCCCAGTTCATCCTCCATCCGTTTGGTCAGGCGGGCGAGGAGGACGGCGGGCGGGGCGCCGTGGAGGCGCTGGGTGCCGGTGAGGTCGAGGAAGGCCTCGTCCAGCGAGAGGGGTTCGATGGCGGGGGTCAGCTCCTCCATCATCGCGCGGATGGCGCGGGAGGCTTCGGTATAGGCAGCGAAGCGGGGTTTGACGACCACGGCCTCGGGGCAGAGCTTCAGCGCCTGGAACATCGGCATGGCGGAGCGGACGCCCTTGATCCGCGCGATGTAGCAGCAGGTGGAGACGACGCCCCGTTGGCCACCGCCGACGATGACGGGCTGGTCGCGCAAGGCCGGGTTGTCGCGTTTTTCGACGCTGGCGTAGAAGGCGTCGCAGTCCATGTGGGCGATGCTGAGGCCCGTCAGTTCGTCATGCGCGACCATGCGCGGGGAGCGGCATTTCGGGCAGCGCGGGGGTGCCGCGTCGGTCAGGGTCAGGCAGTCGCGGCAGAGGCTGGGCATGGGGTGAGGTTATCACGGGCCGTGGGGGCTGTGGAGAGTGGCGACGGAAAGCGGTTGACCTTCCGGAAACCCTTTCGTCCTATCCGTGTGGAAGGCCGAAGGACGCCCGGAATGACGCACCCCTATGAGACCCTGCCCGAGGACCGCTTCTGGCGCACCGCCGTGGCCGGTCGTGACGCGATGGAGATTGCGGGGCTGTGGAAGCCCAAGCACGAGATCCGGCGGCGGACGCGGATCGTCACGGCGGGGTCGTGCTTTGCGCAGCATTTCTCCAAGGCCCTGGTAGCGCGGCGGTATCGGTGGCTGGACTACGAGCCGGGGCCTGCGGGGCTGACGCCCGAGCAGCGGAAGGACTATCACTACGGGACCTTCAGCTTTCGGACGGGAAACATCTACACGCCGCGGATGCTGTACCAGTGGCTGAGCTGGGCGCTGACGGAGGCAGAGCCGCCGGACGAGGTGTGGGAGAAGGACGGGCGGTTCTCTGACCCGTTCCGCCCGGGGGTGGAGCCGGGGGGGTTCGCCTCGCCAGAGGAGCTTTACGCGTCGCGGCAGGATACCTTGCGCGCGATTGCGGAGGCGGTGCGGGGGTCACACGTGTTCGTCTTCACCATGGGGCTGACCGAGGCCTGGGTGAGCAAGGCGTCGGGCGTGGAATATGCGGTCTGTCCGGGGACGGTGGCGGGGACGTTCGACGCCGAGGCGCACAAGTTCGTCAACCACGGCTTCCGCGCCCTGATGGATGACATGACGGCGGCCTTGCGGCTGATGTTCCGGGCGAACCGGCGGATCCTGTGTCTGCTGACGGTGTCTCCGGTGCCGCTGACCGCGACGGCCTCGGAGAGCCATGTGCTGACGGCGACGAGCCATTCGAAGTCGCTGCTGCGGGCAGTGGCGTCGGAACTTGTGGCGACCCAACCACGGGTGGATTACTTCCCGTCCTACGAGATCATCACGCATCCGGCCTACAAGGGCCGCTTCTTCGCGCCGAACCTGCGGTCGGTCCTGCCCGAGGGGGTGGATCACGTGATGGCGCAGTTCTTCCGCGACCAGGCTGCGGCCTTTGACCAGGAGGCAGCAAGCCATGCCCCGCCGCCGGTCGAGGAGCCGATGGCGGAGCCCCCCGTGGTGGAGGCGCTGCCGGAATATCCCGCGGAACAGGAACTGACCGAGGCCGAGGAATTGCGCTGCGAAGAGGAGATCCTGGCGGCCTTCGCGCCGGATCAGCGCCATGGCTGACCTGCCACGGCTGTGCATCTTTGGCGACAGCCATTACGCCTGCCTGAAACAGGCCGAGGTGCAGGGTCTGGTCGATACCTCGGGCGTCGATCTGGAGTATTGGGGCCATGTCGGCGGGCGGTTCCGGTATCTGGAGTTCCGGGACGGTGCGGTGCATCCGCTGGATGATTTCACCGCGCGTCGGTTTGCCCGGTTCAACGCGAAGGGGCGGGAGTTCCTGCCTGCGGCGGACTTCGACGTGATCCATGTTACCGGCGCGCGGGTCTATGTCTGGAAGCTGTTCCACCAGGTGCTGCGGGGGCTGGTGCAGGGGCCTTACCTCAGTTCTGGCCTCGCGCGGCGTATTCTGGTGGACGGGCTCAGGGGGCAGACGGGGTATCAGCTCGCGGCGGGGCTCGCCTCGACCGGGACGGCGCGGGTCCTGTTGTCGCCCATCGCCTATTACACCGCCGATCCGGACCGCTTTGCCGATCTGGTGACGCCGGAGATGGCGGCGCTGATCCCGGAGAGGGTGCCCGAGTTCTGGGGGATCATGGAGCGCGTGGCGGCGGAGGACGGGATCGAGTTGTTGCGCCAGCCAGAGGGGACGGTGACCGGGGGGCTTTTCACCGACCCGGACTATGCGGTGGCGGGGCACGTGGAGAAGCAGGACTTCGAACATCACAACGCGGCCTATGGGGCGGAAATCCTGGCGCGGGCGGTGGCAATGGCCCGTGGGTGAGTGCTGGGCTTGCGGGTCGGGATTGTGCCCGGCAAGATGGGGTGAGGAGGCCCGATGCTGGAAATCGCTGCGAAACTGCCGCCGGGGGCGCTGATCGGGGGGGATGAGCGCCTGCTGGATGAGGCTGTGCTGCGGTCGGGCGGGGCGCGGTTTGTCGCGCGTGATGTGTCGATGGTCTGGACGAACGGCAAGATCACCGGCTGGCGCGAGGCGCATCACGCGGTCGAGGCGGTGGCGGCGGCGCCGAACACGGGGAACAGCCGGTTCGAGGCAGGCCCGCCCGGCGCGGTGATCTGCGAGGCCGAGGCGAACTGTGGCTTTACCCTGCCGGGCTTTGCGGCGGAGGTGGAGGCGTTTACCGTGGCGGTGGTCTACAGGTCCGAGGGGGAAGCGCGGACCTTGGCCTCGGTCTTCACGGGGCAGTCGAACAACATGATCTTCCTGACGGAAGGCGAGGGGATGCTTCTGGCCAAGGACCGGCAGAGCACGATCGAAGTCTCGCTTCCTGCCGCGAAGGGGCCGGGGGTGCGGCTGGCGGTGATGGCGTTCGACGGACATTGCCTGCGGCTTACGCTGGGCGACGCACGGGCCGAGGCGCGAGGGAAGGTGCCGGGGCTGGCGCATACGGCGGATTTCTTCATCGGCTGCCGGTCGAACCGGTCGGGGCTGGCGAAGACGCTGGGGGCCTCACGCCTGCACGAGGTGTTGTTCTGGCCGGATCGGTGCCTGCCGGGGTCGGACGATCCCGAGGACGTGGCGGTGCTGACCGCCCTGCAGCGCCATGCCCGCTGGAGCTATTGAGCCGATGGAGGACGCGGCCCCCGAAGACGCGGCCCCGGTGATCGACGTCCCGCCCGAGATGGGGCTGGATGCGGCGGCGCTGGCGGGGCGGTTTCTGGTCAAGGGGGACCACGCGAACCTGTGGTTCGAGGGGCGGGGCGATGCGCTGGTCGTGTCCTTCGACAATCTTGCGACCATCGACGAGGGCTGGCCGAGGGCTCCCTGGGCGTGGCGGCGGCTGGAGCCAATGGGGCATTCGGTGCTGGGGGTGCAAAGCCATGCGAAGGACTGGTTCCGGCAGCCGACCGCACCGGCGCTGATCCGGGGGCTGGAGGAGCGGGGGTTTTTCCGGCGGTTCCGGCGCGTGGTAATGACGGGTGCCTCGATGGGCGGGTTCGCGGCGCTGAACTTTGCGCCCCTGATCCCCGAGGCGCGGGTGCTGGCGTTCTCGCCCCAGTCCACGATGAACAAGGTAATCGCTCCGTTCGAGCAGCGCTTTCCCTTCGCGGTCAGGAAGTCGAACTGGGAGGGGATGCCGTTTCTCGATGCGGCGGCGGCGGTGCCTTATATCCGGCGGGCGGTGGTGGTCTATGACCCGTTTGTGCCCGAGGACCGCGCCCATGCCGCCCGGCTGGCGGGGGCGAATGTGCAACTGCTTCGCATCCCCTTCACCACGCACGAAGCGATCCGGGTGATCCTGAAATCGGGGACCTTCCCGGTGCTGATCGACCGGCTGATGCAGGCGGATGACATCGGGCCGGAGTTCTGGACGGCCTACCGCGCGCGGCGGGTGGTGCCGAAATGGCAGCGGGCGCTATTGGCGGCGGCGGCGAACCGGGGGCGGCATGCTCTGGTGATGCTGGCCGCGGACGGGATGCTGCGGCTGGGGGCCGACCTGCCGGACGAAGAGAAGGTCTTCATCCGCCGGGCAAAGCGGGCGGCGGCCAATGCGTTGAAGGCAGCGGCGGGATAGGCTTTGGCCCGGACCCCGTGCTATGCGGGGGGAAGCGGGCAGGATCGGCGGAATGGACACGACACGCGGCCGGATGATGGCGATGACGATGGTGGGGGGGGATCACTTCTTCCTCTCGCGCTGGGTCGACTATTACGGCCGTCAGCTGGGCCGCGAGAACTGCTTTGTCCTGTCCCACGGCGGCGATCCGGAACACAAGCGGATCGCCAAGGGCTGCAACGTCATCTACCTGCCCTTCGACGAGACGCGGAACTGCTTCAACCAGCGGCGCTGGCAGATGCTGTCGCGGCTGACGACGGGGTTCACCAACTTCTACAACTGGGTGCTGGTCGGCGATGTGGACGAGATCGTCTGCGTCGATCCGGCAGTGTCGGACAGCCTGCCGGATTACATGGCGCAATACTCGGCGCAGAAGAAGGGGCCTCGGGTCATCACGCCCTTTGCCATCGAGATGGTGCACAACCCGAAGCTTGAGCCCGAGCCGATCACTGACGGGCGCAACATCCTGGACGTGCGGCGGATCTTCCGACTGAACGCCAACTACGCCAAGCCCTGCATCACCTGCGACAAGATCGACATCGCCCCCGGCGGGCACTTTGCGAACCACCCGAAGCTGCATCTGGACCCGCATCTGTATCTCTTCCACCTGCGCTTCATCGACCATGACATGACCGAGGCGCGGCTGGCCAAGCGGCGGGAGCAGCGGGTCATTCAAAGCGGGGCTTTGGAGGAGGTCGAGCGGGAGAAGACCGGCTGGGATACGGCCTGGGAGACGTACCAGGCGCTGTCCAAGGAAAAGCCGCGCGCGGAAACCGTGGATTTCCCCGAGTTCCGCAAGGAAATGGTGGATGGCTGGCGCGAGAAGAAGGTGGTCTATTTCGCCCCGGGTGGTGCCAGGCCCAAGGGGGTCTACCGGCTGCCCGAACGGTTCAAGGTCCTGTTCTGATGGCTGAGAAGATCCCCCCCGAAGGCGTCATCATTCGGGCCGAGAATGGCGACGTGATCCGCTATGACGAGACCGGGCTGGTGCTGCGCCTGTCGGACAAGGTGATCGCCGACATCGCCGCACGGCTGGAGCTGAAGCCTCAGGCGGTGGCTTCCGAGGCGTTGCCGCTGCCCGACCTGCCGGACGACATCGACCTTTGGGCGCCAAAGCGCGAGGGCGATTGGGTGTTCTTCCAGGCCAACCTGCCAGGGGCGGATGGTCCGCGCGGGTATCGGCGGCATGTGTCGGGCGGCGCGATCGTGGCCGAGGCGCGGGGGTCGGTGCTGGCGGTGCTGGGGATCGGGGGCGCTCGGGTTGGACTGGGGACGCCCGGTCCGGCGCGGTTTCCCTGGCACGTGCTGGCCCCGGCGGACGACATCGGCGCGGTCGGCCAGGGCGGCGAGGGCGAGGCGGTGGCGACGGCGGCGCTGGAGCCCCTGCGCGAGCTGACAGTCGAGGCCTTGGTGGCCGATGAGCTGCTGGCGCGGCGGCGCTCGGCGCATCTGGCGCTGCCGCTGATGTTCGTGCGGGCCGAGACGGACATGTCGGCGACCTCGCATGACCTGGGGACGGGGCTGGCGGTCGCGAACCTGGACCAGGCTTTCGCCAACCTGAAGGCTGCGGCGGCGCGGCTGGGGGTGGGCGCTCAGGTCCTCGCGGTCGTGCTGGATTACACGCTTGAGGACCTGACGGGCGACGGGATCGCCTATCGCGACGGGATGATCGCGCTGATGGAGCGGATCACGCGCGGCATGGCGAAGGTGGGCCTGGCGCGACCGGTGTTCCTGACGGCGTTGGATTGCGGGACGCATGACGTGACGCGGGGGCCGGGGCTGGAGGGGCAGTGGGAGCTTTCGTGGAACCACGGCGATCACCAGCTTGTCATTGCCGCGCCGTCCTATGCGTTCCAGATCGACGACACGGGGCGACTGACCGATGCGGGGCGGGCCGAGAAGGCCGTCCTGATGACCGAAGCGCTGCTGGCGGTGCGTGGCGGGGGCAAGTGGGTTTGTCCCAGGATCCAGCTGGCGGAGCGGACGGGCGATGACATCGTGCTGGTCTGTGAGGCTCAGGACGGGTTGGTGATCGACCCGGAGGACCCGTTCGGCGCGGGGTCGATGGCGGGCTTTGCGCTGGAGGGGGTGGCGAACGGGGCGGTGATTGCGGGGGTCGAGGTGTCGAAGGCCGACCCGAAGGCGCTGGTCCTGAAGTGCTCGGTCAGGCCGGAGGGGGAGGTCTACGTCACCTATGCCTATGGCGAGGCGCCGGGCGCGGGGCCCTATCCGGCGAACCGGGGGGCCTTGCGGGGGGATTTCGGCCAAGGCGCGGTGCGGCGCTGGGCGCTGCCTGCGCGGCTGAAGCTGACCGACGGCGCGCCCTGATGGCGTTCACGGCGGACACGATCCGGGACGACAGCATCTGTGTCATCTGGGTGGATGACATGATCGACGTCTTCACCTGGCGGAACACCTTTGGCCTCACGATCCAGACGCCGAACCTGGACCGGCTGTTGAACCGGGGGGTGCGGTTCGGGAACACCTACGCGACGATCCCCCTGTGCGCGCCCTGTCGGGCCGAGCTGGCGACGGGGCTGTCGCCGTTCCGGACGGGGCTTGTCGACCTCAACCGCTTTTGGCGGCAGGTGCTGCCTCCGGAAAAGGCCTGGGCCTATGACCTGCGTCGGGCGGGGTTCTACAATTTCACCACCGGCAAGGTGGACGCGACCTACATGCCGATGCCGGCCCGCTATCGCCGGGTGCTGTTCCACGAGGACGTGCAGGCTTTTGATTCCGGCGGGCGGACGAAGGTGCATGCCTATCTGGACCGGGGGCCGGGGATCAACGGGGTGAACCACCCGGACGATGACGGGTCGCAGGACAGGCTGTTCTACGACTTCACCGTCGCGCAGAACGCGATCGACTTTCTGGGGCGCGGGGTGGACCCTGGGCGGCGGTATCTGATCCAGCTGGGGTTCAAGCATCCGCATTACAACCTGGAATGCCCGGACAGGTTCTATCAGCTGTACGACCCCGCCGACATCCGCTGGCCCGACATTGCCGCGCCCGAAGATTACTACGGCCCGCCGCCCGGCTTTGCGGTCTATGAGGCGGCCTATATCGCCAACGGCAACTGGACGCCCGAGAAGGGCGGGGATGACGGCTGGCGGCAGGTCGTCCGCGCCTATTTCGCGGCGATCAGCCATGTCGATCATGAGATCGGGCGGTTTCTGCGGGCGCTGGAAGCCTCTCCGCTGGGGGACCGGACGACGGTGGTCTTCCTGTCGGACAATGGGTTCAACCTTGGGAACCACGACAGTTTCCACAAGATGAGCCAGTGGGATTCGGCGGCGCATGTGCCCCTTGGCATCTGGTCGCCGCGGATGGAGGGGGGCCGGGTCGTGGACCTGCCGGTCAGCCTGCACAACTTCCCCAAGACGATCATGCAGCTGGCAGGTTTGCCGCCGCGCCCCGATTGGGTGTCGGGCCAAAGCCTGTTGCCCCTGATTGACCCGAGTTTCGGGGCGTTTGACGATACGAAATCCCCAATCACCTCGGTCTTCGGGACGCTGTCGGTGCGGCCTTCCATCGAGGGGTATCGCCAGTTCCGTTACTTCCGCTATCCAAACGGCGAGGAGCATGTCTACGACGTAGTGGTCGACCCCGGCGAGACGGAGAACCTGATTGCCACCGCGCCCATGGACGTGCTCCGGGGCGAGCTGGTGAAAGGCGCGCTGGAGCTGGGGCTGGACCTGCGGGGGTTCGAGAACCCGGCGGACGGGGTCAATGCGATGATGGCGGTGGACGGGTCGGTGGTGCTGGAAGGCTTCCGGGGCAATGACAACTATTGGGTCTACGGGGCCGAGGCCGAGAAGATCCGCGAGACGAAGGACGGCGGCGACGACACGCTTTGGTATCTGGGCGGGCCGGACGATTACGTGCTCCATTGCCCGATGAACGTCGAGAACATCCGCATCGCCACGGTGCTGGCGCGGAACGAGGGGGATGACGTGTCCAAGCGCGCGGGCCGGGTCTTGCGGATCGTGGCGCATCCGGACAGCCCGATCAATTTCGAAACGACGGAGCGGGTGATGGTCAACGTCACCGGATCACGCGGCAACGACGTGATGATCGGCCCGAAGTATGGCGGCGCGACTTTCTACGGCGGCGAGGGGGACGACGTGTTGAAGGCGATCACGCTGCACCCGAACTCACGCCATTTCTTCTATGGCGGGGCGGGGAACGACCGGATTTCCGGGGGTGGCGGGCGCGATGTGCTGGACGGCGGGACGGGCGACGACACGATTTTCGGCTACGCGGGCCGGAACCAGATCTTCGGCGGGCATGGCAATGACGAGATCCACGATGGGGATGCGTCCTCGGTCGTGCATACCGGGCCGGGGCGGAACCGGGTGAGCCTGAACGGCGGGAACGACACGCTGCATGCCGGGACCGGGATCAACCTGGTGAACCCCGGGACGGGGGCGGTGGTCTTTGTGCTCGCCTACGGGGGGGTGACGCAGGTCAGCCAGTGGGCGGCAGAGCAGGTCTATGACCTGTCAGCCTGGCCGAAGCCCCCGCAGGTGACGCGGCGGGCGGATGGGCTGGTGGACGTCACGCTGGGCCTGTCGGTCCTGCGCATCGCGGGGGTGCCCGAGGGGCATGACCTCGCGGCGCAAATCAGACAGGGCGCGGAATAGGAACGCCCGCCCCGTGAGGACACACGGGACGGGCGCCACTGCTTTCCTGCCTCGGAGTGCGGCCTTATTCGGCCGGCTTGATCACGGTTCCATGCCCGTCGTCATCGCCGCGCGTCTTCCACAGCGAATAGACGATGCCCGCCGCGATGATGCCGATGGTGATGGCCAGCGACAGGTAGGGGTCAAACTTGCCGAAGAAATAGCTGTAGAAGCCCTTGAGGCCGATGAAGATCAGCACCACGGCCAGCGCGTACTTCAGGTAGTGGAAGCGGTGCACAAGTGCGGCCAGCGCGAAGTACAGCGCGCGGAGGCCAAGGATCGCCATGATGTTCGCGGTGTAGACGATGAAGGTGTCGGTGGTGATCAGGAAGATCGCGGGCACCGAGTCCACGGCGAAGATCAGGTCGGCGAAGTTGATGACGATCAGTGCGACGAAAAGGGGCGTCGCGAAAAGGACCAGCTTACCCGTGTCGGGGTGCGGCTGGCGGACGAAGAATTTTTGCCCGTGCAGGTCCTTGGTTACGTTCATGTACTTGGACGTGAGCTTCACCACCGGGTTTTTCGACACGTCGGTGTCGCCTTCCGGCACCACCAGCATCTTGATGCCGGTGAAGGCCAGGAAGGCCGCAAAGACCAGCGTCACCCAGGCGTAGTTGGAAATCAGCTCGGCCCCGATGGCGATCATGATGCCGCGCAGGATGATCACGCCAATGATGCCCCAGACCAGCGCCCGATACTGGTATTTCCGGGGGATGGCGAAGTAGCCGAAGATCAGCGAGATGACGAAGACGTTGTCGATCGAGAGCACCTTCTCGATGATGTAGCCCTGGAAATAGGCGGCGACCGGGTTGGTGCCGTCGCTGGTGACCAGGGTGCCGTTCGACCAGGCCCACCAGATGTAGCCGCCGAAGGCGATGGCTATGCCGATGTAGAAAGCCGACAGCTTCAGGCTTTCTGCCACGCCAAGCTCGTGGTCGTCCTTGTGCAGGACCCCAAGGTCGAAAACCATCAGCGTGATGACGATGGTCAGGAACATGAGCCACAGCCACACCGGCTTGGCCAGGAATGTCAGGAAGAGGAATTCCATCCCCGTTTGCCTCTCTTGTCATGTGTCGAGAGGTCAGCCTTATCAGGGGCAGGGCGCCGGGCATGACATCGAGCACGATTTCTCGATGCGGTCCGACATCACGACAGGAGCGTCGTCAGAGGGGCCCGGCCCGCAGGGGGAAGGTGGGGCCGGGGTGCGACATTTCAACCCCTTTGTGCGTCGTATTTTCACGGCAGCGTGAGTCCTGCGGGCCTTATGGGCGGATTTCATTGGTCTCGGGGCTTGTGGCAGGGCCTTGGCGGCCTGTATGCCCGTTCCCAAGCGAGGATGCGCCCATGAGCCTGAACACCTTCGGTCACCTGTTCCGTGTCACCACCTGGGGCGAAAGCCACGGGCCTGCGATTGGCTGTACGGTAGACGGCTGCCCTCCGGGGGTTTCGTTGAGCGAGGCGGACATCCAGCCCTGGCTGGACCGGAGGAAGCCGGGCCAGAACAAGTTCACCACCCAGCGGAAGGAACCGGACGAGGTCCGCATCCTGTCGGGGGTGTTCGAGGGGAAGACGACGGGCACGCCGATCCAGCTGATGATCGAAAACACCGACCAGCGGTCGAAGGACTATGGCGAGATCGCGCAGTCGTTCCGGCCGGGACATGCCGACATCACCTATCACCAGAAATACGGCATCCGGGATTATCGCGGCGGCGGGCGGTCTTCGGCGCGCGAGACGGCCTCGCGGGTCGCGGCGGGGGGCGTGGCGCGGGCCGCGCTGGCGGCGCTGGCGCCGGGGCTGAAGATCACCGGGTACATGGTGCAGATGGGGGTCAAGGGGATCGACCGCAGCCGGTTCGATGCCGAGGAAATCGAGCGAAACCCGTTCTGGGTGCCTGACCCGGTGGCGGCAGTGGAATGGGCCGAGTACCTCGATGCGCTGCGGCTGTCGCACAACTCGGTCGGGGCGGTTATCGAGGTGGTGGCCGAGGGGGTCCTGGCGGGGTTGGGGGCTCCGCTCTATGGGAAGCTGGATAGCGACCTCGCGTCCGCGATGATGTCGATCAACGCGGTGAAGGGCGTCGAGATCGGCGAGGGGATGGCGGCGGCGGCACTGACAGGCGTTGAGAACGCCGATGAAATCCGGATGGGGGCGCAGGGGCCGGAGTTCCTGTCGAACCACGCGGGCGGGATCCTGGGCGGGATTTCCACGGGCCAGCCGGTGGTGTGCCGGTTTGCGGTGAAGCCGACCTCGTCGATCCTGACGCCGCGGCAGACTATTACGGCGGGGGGGCAGGAGACGGACCTGATCACCAAAGGCCGTCACGACCCCTGCGTCGGCATCCGGGCGGTTCCGGTGGGCGAGGCGATGATGGCCTGCGTTCTCTTGGACCACCTGCTGATGGACCGCGGGCAGACCGGCGGGGTCCGGGGCCGGATCGGCTGACCGCTTCGCAAACCGGCGGTCTTGCGGTATCCTTCCGGGAAAACAGGAAGGGACAGCCATGGAATTCCTCAACGTCATCGCTGCGGCCCTGGCCGCTTTCGCCTTTGGGGCGGTCTGGTACATGTCGATGTCGAAACCCTGGATCGCTGCCGCCGAAGTCCCGTTGGACGCAAACGGCAAGCCGCAGGGCAACGGCAGCGCGATGCCCTTCGTCATCGGGCTGGTCGCAATGGTGATCGTCGCGGGAATGATGCGCCACCTGCTTGCGTCATCCGGCGTGACGACCATCGGCGGCGGGGCCATAGCCGGCTTCGGAGTCGGGGCTTTCTTGATCACGCCCTGGGTGGCGATGAACTATGGTTTCGCGATGCGGAAGCCTGCGCTGACCGTGATCGACGGCGTGAACAGCGTGGTCGGCTGCACGATCATGGGCGCGGTCTTGAACGCCTTCTGACTCGGGTCAGGCCTTGCTGCAGGTGATGATGTCCACGGCACTGCTGAAAGTGACGTCGACTTTCGGGCTTTCGCAGACGACGACGCCCTCGGCATCCACCACGACCATCGCGCCGAGAACCCCGCTGGTTTCCGCCCAGACCGGCTTTGACGGGGCCTTCCACACCTGCCCCTCGACCGCGATGGTGTCGCGGCACGAGATGTATTTCCCGATTGCATAGGGCTCGGCGCAGATGGTCTTGCCCTCCTGCTGGATGAGGAAGCCCTCCAGCTTGCCTTCGGAAAAGCGCCCGGAGCCGTCGGTCACGACCACGTTGACATCAGCCACGCCGGCAATTGCGAGACCAAAGCTCATCGTGGCGGCAGCGATCAGTCGAAGCGGCATGGCGGGATCTCCTTCTGCAATCCTGGGGAGAATACTGCAGAGGAATACGCCTGATTTGCGGCGGGATGGTGGAAATGGAATGAAGGGCCCCGCACCCCTACGGAACCCTTCATCCAACCCACGCGCACACCCCTAAGCACCGCGTGATCTGTAAAGGGTCCCGGGCCTACTGCCCTTGACTTGACCTAGATGCCCCGAATCCCCGTCGGTCGGCAAGCGGCGAGTGTCGAGGGTTTTCCTTAAATCCGGGGGGACGAATGACCAAGGCCCGCGCCGGGGTGGCACGGGCCTGATCCGGGCGTCGGACGCGCCTTACTTGTAGGCGGCTTCCCGGCCGAAATGCTTGACCAGCAGGTAATAGAACACCGCGCGGAGCTTGTTGCGCTCGGACTTGCCATAGGTCTCGACAGCGGCGTTGATGCCCTCCATCAGGGCGGGGCCGTCCTTGAGGCCCAGTTTCTTGATCAGGAAGTTGGCCTTGATCCGCTCAAGCTCGTCCTTGTCAGAGGCGGCAACGGTCGAAGCGTCATTGTCATAGATCGAAGGGCCGCAGCCGATGGTGACCTTGGTGAGCAGCGCCATGTCCGGCGTCATCTTGCACTTGTTCGTCAGGTCATCGGCGAATTTCGCGATGAGTTCGTCTCTCTTACCCATGGTATCCTCGTTCCTGTTACCTGTCCCGTTCCGCCACGTTCGGGCGGAGACGGGAGCAGATTACGTTAACGAGATCAAACGGCAACGGGAAAGATCGCCCTCGGTTCCCCGCAGGCCAAGGCCCGCAGGACAGGTCAATAGCGGTAGTGGTCCGACTTGAACGGGCCTTCAACCTTGACGCCGATGTAATCGGCCTGGTCCTTGCGCAGTTCGGTCAGCTTCACGCCGATCTTCTTCAGGTGCAGGCGGGCGACCTTTTCGTCCAGGGCCTTCGGCAGGATGTAGACGCCCGGCGCATAGTCCGTGCCCTTGGTCCACAGCTCGATCTGGGCCAGCACCTGGTTGGTGAAGCTGGCCGACATGACAAAGGACGGATGGCCCGTGGCGTTGCCCAGGTTCAACAGACGGCCTTCGGACAGAAGGATGATGCGAGCGCCGCTCGGCATCTCGATCATGTCGACCTGGTCCTTGATGTTGGTCCACTTGTGGTTGCGCAGGGACGCCACCTGGATCTCGTTGTCGAAGTGGCCGATGTTGCCGACGATGGCCATGTCCTTCATCGCGCGCATATGCTCGATGCGGATGACGTCCTTGTTGCCGGTGGTGGTGATGAAGATGTCGGCGGTGGCGACTTCGTCTTCCAGAAGCGTCACTTCGTATCCGTCCATCGCGGCCTGCAGCGCGCAGATCGGGTCGACTTCGGTGACCTTCACCCGCGCGCCCGCGCCGCGGAGGGAGGCCGCCGAGCCCTTGCCCACGTCGCCATAGCCGCAGACGACGGCGACCTTGCCGGCCATCATCGTGTCGGTGGCGCGGCGAATGCCGTCGACGAGGCTTTCCTTGCAGCCGTATTTGTTGTCGAACTTCGACTTGGTGACGCTGTCGTTGACGTTGATCGCCGGGAAGGGAAGCTGGCCCTTCTTGTGAAGTTCGTACAGGCGGTGGACGCCGGTGGTGGTTTCCTCCGACACGCCCTTGATCGCGGCGCGCTGCTTGGTGAACCAGCCGGGGGAGGCCTTGAGGCGCTTCTTGATCTGGTTGAAGAGGCAGACCTCTTCGTCCGAGGTCGGCACAGCGATCAGGTCCGTCTCACCCGCCTCGACCCGCGCGCCGAGGAGGATGTACAGCGTCGCATCCCCGCCGTCGTCGAGGATCATGTTGCAGGTGCCGCCCTCACCGCCGAACTGGAAGATGCGGTCGGTGTAGTCCCAGTACTGCTCCAGCGTTTCGCCCTTGATGGCGAAGACCGGGGTGCCCGAGGCGGCGATGGCGGCGGCGGCGTGGTCCTGGGTCGAGAAGATGTTGCAGGACGCCCAGCGGACATCGGCGCCAAGGGCCTTCAGCGTTTCGATCAGCACGCCGGTCTGGATCGTCATGTGCAAGGAGCCCGCAATCTTCGCGCCCTTCAGCGGCTGCGATGCCCCGAATTCCTCGCGGCAGGCCATCAGGCCGGGCATTTCCGTCTCGGCGATGGTGAGTTCCTTGCGGCCGAAGTCGGCCAGGGCGATGTCCTTGACGATATAGTCCGCAGCCATCCTGCGCTCTCCTTGATCCTGGGTCGGGCCGGCAGATAGCATCGAATGTGTGAACAGACAACAAAGGCCAGATGATGAAACAACCCCGCGCCTGGCAGAGGATGTTATCGGGCCGTCGGCTGGACCTGCTGGACCCCACGCCGGTCGATATCGAGATCGAGGATATCGCGCATGGCCTGGCCTTCGTCGCGCGCTGGAACGGGCAGACGCGGGGGGACTGGCCCTATTCGGTGGCGGAACATTCGCTGCTGGTCGAGGAAATCTTTGCGCGCGGCAATCCGGGCGTCGCGGTGAAATGGCGGCTGGCGGCGCTGCTGCATGACGCGCCGGAATATGTCATCGGCGACATGATCAGCCCGGTGAAGGCGGCGGTGGGACCGGGGTATGGGGAACTGGATCAGCGGCTGACAGCGGCAGTGCATCTGCGGTTCGGGCTGCCCGCAGTGCTGCCGGTGCCGATCAAGAAGGCGATCAAGGCGGCGGACAAGGTTTCGGCCTGGCTGGAGGCAGTGCGGATCGCGGGGTTCCGGGAGGCGGAGGCCGACAAGCTGTTCGGGCGGCCCGTGCCGGACTTGATCCACCGGCTGGAGATCCGGCTTCGTCCGCCCGCAGAGGTGCGGGCGGACTATGTCTCGACTGTCGCGAGACTGCTTGCAGATTGCTGACAGGACGGCATCAGCGACCCATGTGCCGCAGGTGATCTGCGGTGCGGAGGCCCGCGTCATCCTGGAACTCACGCGGGGACCGGCGCGGGTAGTGGCGCGGCAAGAACTCCTGCGTGTTCTGGCCCAGGCGGGTCGCGATCAGCAGGGCGTCGGCGAAGATATTCAACATGGCCTTTCTCCTTTTCGGCTGTCGATGATTGCTTTTGCCATGAAAGGGGCCATGATGCGACTCAGGAAGTCTATGCAACTGTAAGACAGGCTATCATATGGCGACCGACTGGCGCAGCATCCCTTCGCTGACCGCGCTGCGGGCTTTCGCGGCGACGGCAGAGCTGCGGAACTTCAGCCAGGCGGCGCGGGTGCTGAACGTGACCCATGCGGCGGTGGCCCAGCAGGTCCGCGCGCTGGAAGAAGCGTTGGGCCGCCCTCTGGTGCAGCGCGAGGGGCGGGGGGTCAGCCTGACCTCGGATGGCGAGCAGCTGGCGCAGGCGCTGGGCGAAGGCTTCGGGGCGATCCAGCGGGGGGTGGAGGCGCTGCGGGCGGGGGAGGCGGATCGCCCGGTGCGCATCACGCTGACGGCGACCTTCGCGGCGCAATGGCTGATGCCACGGCTGAAGGACTTCTGGGAAAGACACCCCGATATCGGCCTGTCTCTGCACCCGGACAGCAAGGTCGTGGACCTGCACCGCGAACGGATGGACCTTGCGATCCGCTATGGCAACGGCGACTGGCCGGGGGTCGAGGCCGCTTACCTCACCTCGGCCCGGCTGGTGATCGCGGGCGCGCCGTCGCTGATCGGGGACCGCATCCCGACGGTGGAGGAGATGGCCGGAATGGACTGGGTCCTGTCCCGGAACTGGGCGGAACAGGACGCCTATCTGCGGCAGCTGGGGCTTGAACCCTCAGCGCTTAGCAGCACTGACATCAGCAGCGAGGAACTGGCGCTCGCGGCGGCGCGGCAGGGGTTGGGGCTGGTGGTGGAAAGCGTGGCGCTGATTGAATCGGACGTGGCCGAGGGGCGATTGCGTATCGTCCATGAGGCCTCGGAGAAACTACCCGCCTATTTCATCGTGACACTGCCCGGGCCAAAGCGGGCTGCGGCCCGGGCATTCCTGAAATGGCTGGCAACGAAGGCCTAGATCGCCATATCGTCCGGCTTCTTTCCCTTGGCCAGCGCCTCGGAGAACCAGCGCGGCTTGCGGCCACGGCCAGACCAGGTGTCGGCCTTGTTGGCCGGATTCGCATATTTCGCAACAGAAGGCGACCGTTTACGCCCGGCCGACGTTCCCGTCAGCTCGGCCAGCGAAAAGCCCATTGCCTTCGCCTTTTCTTCCAGTTCCGCAAGGGCTTCCCGCTTGCGGCGGTCTTCATATCCCGAAATTGCCTTTGCTACCTGCGATTGCAGGTCCTTCAGCTCTTTCAAGGAGAGGCTATTCACGTCGAGTTTCAATGTCTGATCCCCCTAGGATTAAGACATCACCTCATTAGGCCCATTGATTAACAGGCGCAAGGCGCGCCAATTCATTTTGGGCTGCGCTTTGCCAGAATGCGTTGCAACGTGCGGCGATGCATCGAAAGCCGCCGCGCGGTTTCCGAGACATTGCGGTCGCACATCTCATAGACGCGCTGGATATGTTCCCAACGCACACGGTCTGCCGACATCGGATTTTCCGACGGCTCGGGCAGGTTCCCGCCCCGCGCCAGAAGTGCGTTGGTCACGTCATTGGCATCGGCGGGCTTCGACAAATAGTCGATGGCGCCGATCTTGACTGCGGCCACCGCCGTCGCGATGGCGCCATAGCCGGTCAGGACCACGACGCGGCAGGACGGGCGCTTTTCGTGCAGCGTCTCGATCACCTCAAGCCCATTGCCGTCTTCCAGCCGCAGGTCGACCACCGCATAGGCCGGGGGCCGGGCAATGGCCTTGGCGCGCCCCTCGGCCACGCTTTGCGCAGTCTCGGGCAGGAAACCGCGTTTTTCCATGGCCTTGGCCAGACGTTTCACAAAGGGTTCGTCATCGTCGACCAACAGCAGCGTGCGGTCCGGTCCGAGATCGGCAGAAATGTCTTCAGTCATGCGCGTTCCTCCGGGCGGAGCCTGTCATGCAGCTTTGCCTGCCCCGACAAAACAAGCAACGCTTTCCGCCATCTGCTCAGAGGTAATCTCGCGCCGGTAGAAATCCACAAATCCGGTGCCTGGCAGCATCAGATAGGTGAAGGTGGAATGGTCCATCAGATAGAATTCGTCGCCGGTGTCGCGTTTCGCGTAAAAGGTCTTGTAGGCCTGCGAAGCAGCCTTCACCTGGTCCGGACTGCCGGTCAGCGCGACAAGCTTGGGATGCATGTTGGACGCGTAATCCGCAAGCGCCTCGGGCGTATCGCGTTCGGGGTCGATGGAAATGAAGACCGGGGTCACGTCGATACCCTGCTGGTCCAGAAGATCCACCGCCTCGACATTGCGCGACATGTCGAAGGGGCAGACATCCGGGCAGAAGGTGTAGCCGAAATAGACCAGCGACGGTTTTGCCAGCACTTCGGCATCGGTCACGGTCTGACCCGTCGTGTTGACGAGGGTAAACGGCCCGCCGATATCGCCACCCGCCACCTGGCCCTGACGGCAGTCGGCAAACTGATCGTCGCCCCGGTTTGCAAGGACATACCAGGCCGAAGCGCCCAGAAAGGCCGCGACCGCCCCTGCGGCGACTGAGGCATAAAGTTTGGTCATTGGCATTCCCCCTGGCTGACGGGTCGCATTGATCTCAGATGAAGCGGTGCTTAACAATGCACAATCCTGAACAAGGGACATCCGGTCACAGCATGGCAACCCTTGCCACCGGCTTTCAGGCCCGCGACGCCGGGGCCAACTGGGTGCGACTGCGGACGCTGATCCTTCTGCGCTGGATGGCGATTGCCGGACAGATTGCGGCCATCCTGGTGGCCAGCCAGGTCTATGGGCTGGACTTCCCACTGGCGCTTTCGGCGCTGGCGGTCGGGCTTTCGGTGCTGGCGAACCTGGTCCTTGTCATGCTGTTCCCGGAAAACCGCCGCCTGACCGAGGCCGAGGCCTTTCTGACGCTGCTTTTCGACCTGGCACAACTGGCCTTCCTGATCTTCCTGACCGGGGGGCTGACCAACCCCTTCGCGATCCTGGTCCTTGCGCCCGTGACGATTTCGGCCAGCGTCCTGCGGCTGCGGTCAACCTTGGCACTCGGGGCGCTGGCGATCCTGGTCGTCACGGCCGCGCTGTACTGGCACCTGCCCTTGCGCTTTGCCGATGGCCGTGTGCTGGAGATCCCGCCGCTGTTCGCCTTCGGCTTCTGGCTGTCGATCGTCATCGGCATCCTGTTCCTCGGGCTTTACTCGCGCCGTGTCGCGACCGAGATGCGGCATATGTCCGAGGCATTGCTCGCCACCCAGATGGCCCTGGCGCGAGAGCAGAAGCTGACCGACCTGGCGGGGGTCGTGGCGGCAGCGGCGCATGAGCTTGGGACGCCGCTGGCGACGATCAAGCTGGTCAGCGCCGAACTGATCGAGGAGCTGGAGGCGCATCCCGACCTGCAAGAGGACGCCCGGCTGATCCGCACCCAGGCCGACCGCTGCCGCGACATCCTGCGCGACATGGGGCGGGCCGGGAAGGACGACCGCCACATGCAGCAGGCACCCCTGTCGGCGGTGCTGCGCGAGGCTGCCGAACCGCATCTGGCGCGGGGCAAGCAAGTGGAGTTTGCCTTTGCGGCCCTCCAGACCGGGGGCGAGGATCAGCCGCTGGTCCTGCGGCGGCCCGAAATCATCCACGGGCTGCGGAACCTGGTGCAGAACGCGGTCGACTTTGCCCGCGCCCGCGTCTGGATCGAGGGCGAGTGGACCGCCCAGCGTATCGTGGTCCGGATCACCGATGACGGCGACGGCTTTCCTCCCGGTCTGATCGGCCGGATCGGCGACCCCTTCGTGCGCGCCCGAAAATCCGAGCCGGAACCGGAACGCCGTCCGGGCTATGAGGGGATGGGTCTTGGGCTGTTCATCGCCAAGACGCTTTTGGAGCGGTCGGGGGCCGAGCTGTCCTTTGCCAATGCGGTGGACCCGTTCCTGGCGCCCGAGGACCGGCCGGAACGGTCCGGCGCGGTGGTCGAGGCCGTCTGGGAGGCCGAGGATATCGTCGCCCCCGCAACGCCGGGCGGGCTTGGCGAAAACCCCCGAATCGCGGAGTGACCCTCGGTTAACCCGCAATTAACTCTTCAGGGCTTAGCGTTCGTTAAAGTTGAGTCCTTTTTTGGGGGCATTGCGTTATGGGTGAATTGGGATTGGCCTTGGGAATGGTGCTGGCTGCGGTGCTGGTTGCCCTTTCGGCGCTGACGATGATGCAAGCCTGGAGCACGCGCCGACCAGCCCGGATACCCAGCATTTTCGACGCAACCCCAGCCCGGATCGCCTTCCTGTTCGATGGCGAACGGCTGATCGACGCCTCACCCTCGGCCCGGGCGCTGCTGCCGGAAGGCGAGGACCAGCGCGCCTGGGGTCGGCTGATGGCGCGCTTTGGCCCGGATTTCCCGAACCTTGCCGAACGGTTGGCCACCCTGCCCCGCATCGGTCAGGTCCGGATCCCCTCGCAGCCGGGCACGACGCCGCCCCTGGTCTTGAAGGCAGAGCTGGTTTCTGGGCTGACACGCCTGACGGTCGATGGCGGGCAGTCCGAGGCTCCGGGCGCTCAGGGCGATGCGGCCTCGGCGGCGGCGTTGCAGCAGGAAGTGATGGCTCAGCGCGCCGTTTTGTCGCGCGCGCCGGTGCTGATGTGGAAAGAGGCAGCCGATGGGTCGGTGACCTGGGCCAACCATGCCTACCTGATCCGCGCGGTGGAACTTCTGCCCGAGGGCGAGGACCTGTCCTGGCCGCTGCCCCGGCTTTTCGAGCAGCCGGAAAAGCCCTCGACCCGGCTGCCGCGCCTGAAGCTGGTGATGCCCAGCGGGGCCGAGTGGTACGACCTTGTCCGGATGCCGCAGGGCGACGAGATGCTGTGCTATGCGCTGGCCGCCGACAAGGCGGTGCAAGCGGAAACCGCGCTGCGCGAGTTCATGCAGACCCTGACCAAGACCTTCGCCGACCTGCCCATCGGCCTGGCGATCTTTGACCGGTCGCGGTCCTTGCAGATGTTCAACCCGGCGCTGACCGATCTTACGACCCTTGCGCCCGAAATGCTGATCGCCCGCCCCTCGCTGAACGCTTTCCTGGATGCGATGCGCGCCAAGGCGATGATCCCCGAGCCGCGCGACTATCGCAGCTGGCGCAAGCAACTGGCGCGGCTGGAGGAAGAGGCCAGCATGGGCATATTCGAAGACACCTGGAGCCTGCCGGGCGGCCAGACCTACCGGGTGATCGGCCGCCCGCACCCCAACGGCGCGCTCGCCTTCATGTTCGAGGACATCTCGCACGAAATGTCGCGCACCCGCCGCTATCGGGCCGACCTGGAGCTGGGCCAATCGGTGATCGACGCGGTCGAGGATGCGGTGGCGGTGTTCTCGCAGGGCGGGCAGCTGGTGATGTCGAACCATGCCTATGCCCAGCTGTGGCAGCATGATCCGCAGGTCCTTCTGTCCGAGGCGAGCATCGCGACCCTATGCGCCTGGTGGCGCGACCACGCCGCGCCGACGCTGCTGTGGGAGGACGCGACGGATTATGTGACCAGCGCGGGCGACCGCGCGCCGTGGGAGGGCGACATCCGGCTTCTGGATGGGCGGCATGTGTCCTGCCGGTTCCGCCCGCTGACCGGGAATGCCACGCTGATCACCTTCCGGGTGCAGGTTGCGGCGACCCTCACGACAGTCGTGAATGACCCTGCGCCCCTTGGGATGATGACGGCGTAGGGTTTGCAGGGCACCGCCGGGCGCGCGGCTTTCGCCAAAACCGGATTCCCCTTTTGTCGGGCAGGCCTTACAGTCGCGCCATGACGATCCCCGACCCGGTTGTGCTTGCCCTGCCCGATCCCGAAGCGACCGATGCCCTTGGCCAAAGGCTGGCCGGGCTGGCCCGCCCGGGGGATGTGGTCCTGCTTGAAGGGCCGATCGGGGCGGGGAAGTCGAGCCTGGCGCGCGCCTTCATCCGGGCCCGGCTGGGCGAGGGTGAAGAGGTCCCCTCGCCGACCTTCACGCTGGTGCAGGTCTATGACGATGACGGCACGGAGATCTGGCACGCCGACCTGTACCGGCTGTCCCATCCCGACGAGGTTTGGGAGTTGGGCCTTGATGAGGCGTTCCGGACAGCGATCTGCCTGGTGGAATGGCCCGACCGTTTGGGGACGCATATGCCGCCGGATGCGCTCCACCTGCGGCTGGAGGCGTTGGGCGACGGTCGGAGGGCGGTGATCCAAGGCGGGCGCGCGGGGCTGGCGAAGGCGCTCGTCGATGGCTGACCGCATCGCGGACCTCACAGCCTTCCTGCAGCATCACGGCTGGGGCACGGCCGAACGGCGGCATCTGGCGGGCGATGCCTCGGACCGGCGGTATGAGCGGTTGCGGCTGGGGGCGGCCACGGCGGTCCTGATGGACAACCCGCTGGGCGGGGCGGATGACCCGGTGGCGTTTTCGGGGATGGCGCGGCATCTGCGGGGGCTTGGCTTGTCCGCACCTGCGATCCTGGCCGAAGACCTGGGGCGGGGGTTCCTGCTGCTGGAAGACCTCGGCGACGACCTTTTCGCACGGCTGGTCGAGGTCGACCCCTCCCGCGAGGCCGAGCTTTACGCCGCCGCAACGGATGTTCTGCTGCACCTGCAGGCCGCACCGGCCCCCGCAGACCTGCCGGACCTGTCGGCCAAGGACTGGGCCGAGGCCGCCGCTTTCGCGCTGGACTGGTATGCCTTCGCCGCCGCCGGGACCAAGCCCGACACTGCCGAGTTCCTCGCCACGATGACTGCGGCGCTGAAAGCCAATGCCGATGGCCCCCGCGTGTTGATCCTGCGCGATTTCCATGCCGAGAACCTGCTCTGGCTGCCGGGCCGTGCCGGGCTGGCACGGGTTGGTCTTCTGGACTTCCAGTTGGGGCAGATGGGCCAGCCGGGATATGATCTTGTGTCCCTGCTCCAGGACGCCCGCCGCGATGTCGCGCCCGAGACCGAAGCCCGGATGGTCGCCCGGTTCGCCAAGGCCTCCGGCACCGACCCGGAGGCCTTCTGGGCGCACTACGCCACGCTGGGCGCGCAGCGGGCGCTGCGGATCCTCGGCATCTTCGCCCGCCTGTGCCTTGTCGCAGGAAAGCCACGCTATGTGGTCCTGATCCCCCGGGTCTGGGGTCAGTTGCAACGGAACCTGGCGCATCCGTCGCTGGCCGAGTTGCGCGCCGTCTGCGACCGGACCCTGCCTGCCCCCACCCCCGACATCCTGCAGAAGATCACCGACCAATGCCCGACTTCGCCCTGATGCTTTTCGCCGCCGGGTTCGGCACCCGGATGGGCGCGTTGACGGCTGACCGGCCCAAGCCCCTGATTCCGGTCGGTGGCCGGGCGCTGATCGACCATGCGCTGGACATCGCCAGCGCGGCGGGCGTCGGTCGGGTCGTCGTGAACACCCATTTCCGCGCCGACCAGATGGCCGCGCATCTTGCGGGGCGGGGCGTGGCGATCAGCCATGAGGCCGGGGAGATCCTGGAAACCGGCGGGGGTCTGAAAGCCGCGTTGCCTTTGTTGGGCGAAGGGCCGGTCCTGATCCTGAACAGCGACGGCATCTTCACCGGGGCGAACCCGCTTGCGACGCTTGCTTCGGCTTGGGACCCCGCGCGGATGGAGGCGCTGCTGCTCGTCCTTCCGTTGGACCGGACGCGGGCGCATGGGCCGAAAGGCGACTTCCGGCTGGACGCCGCAGGCCGCCTGTCGCGCGGCACGGGGGGCGAGGATCACGTCTACATCGGTGCGCAGATCATTGATCCGGCGCGGGTCAGGGCCAACCCCGACCGGGTGTTTTCGCTGAACCGGATCTGGGACCAGATGATCGCGGCGGGGACGGCTTTCGGTGTCCTGCATCCGGGCGACTGGTGCGATGTCGGCACGCCGGGGGGGATTGCCGAGGCCGAGGCGCTTCTTCACTCTGCCACGCATGGCTGACACCCCGCACCTTTACGCCCTGCCGCCCGGAGCGGACTTTCCCGCCGAACTGGTGGCGGGCCTTTTGGAGCGCATGGCGGGTCAGCCGCCCGAGGCGCTGGCCCGGGTCACGCTGATTCTGAACACCCAGCGGATGCGGCGGCGGGTCACGGAGTGCCTTGCGGCTCAAGGGGCGCGGCTGTTGCCCCGGCTGATGCTGGTGACCGAGGTCGCGGCCCTGTCGCCGACGCCCCTGCCCCAGCCGATCTCTCCCCTCAGGCGCAGGCTGGTGCTGTCGGTGCTGCTGGACAGGCTTCTGGCCACCGGCACGACGCAGTTCCCCCGCGCGGCGCTGTATGATCTGGCAGACAGCCTCGCCGCGCTGATCGAGGAGATGCAGGGCGAAGGCGTCGCGCCTTCGCGGATCGCCGCGCTGGATGTGGCGAGCCACTCCGCCCACTGGGCGCGGACGCAGGCCTTCCTGGGGATCGTGACCCAGGCGCTGTCAGGCGATGCGCCGGATGCCGAGACGGTGCTGCGTCGGGCGGTGGCGGCGTTGGGGGCAGAGTGGGACGTCAATCCGCCGTCCGGTCCGGTGATCCTGGCGGGCTCGACGGGCTCACGCGGGACAACGGCCTTGCTGGCCAAGGCCATTGCCGGGCTGCCGCAGGGCGCGGTGGTGCTGCCCGGGTTCGACTTCGACCTGCCGGGTCCCGTGTGGGAGGGGATGGAAGACGCCCTGACCGCCGAGGACCACCCGCAGTTCCGCTTTCGCCGGATGATGGACCTTCTGAGCTGCGGGCGGCAGGACATCCGGCCCTGGACAACGACGCCCGCCCCCGATCCGGCGCGGAACCGGCTGATTTCGCTGTCCTTGCGCCCGGCACCCACCACGCATCAGTGGCTGGCCGAGGGGCCGGACCTGCCGGATCTGGTAGAGGCGACCGAGGGGCTGACGCTGATCGAGGCCCCCAGCCCCCGCGCGGAGGCCACCGCCATCGCGCTGATCCTGCGCGAGGCGGCAGAGACGGGGACGCGAACCGCGCTGATCTCGCCCGACCGCAACCTGACGCGGCGGGTGACGGCGGCGCTGGACCGCTGGGGGATCAGGCCGGACGACTCTGCCGGGCGTCCGCTGGCGCTGTCGGCCCCGGGGCGGCTGATGCGGCAGGTGGCGGCGCTGTTCGGGCAGAAGCTGACGGCTGATGCCCTCTTGGCGATCCTGAAGCATCCGCTTGCCTTTTCGGGGACAGGTCGCGGCCAGCACCTGATCCTGACGCGCGAGTTCGAGCTGACGCTCCGCCGCAAGGGTCCGGCCTTTCCCACGGCAGACAGCCTGCGCGCCTGGGCGGACACCTCCGGCATCGACCGGGCCGAGGACTGGGCGCGCATCGTGGCCGAGACGCTTACCGGCCATGAGGGGGTAGGGCGCCTGACCCTGACGGCTTTCGTGGCGCGGCACCGGGGTCTGGTCGAAATGCTGGCGGCAGGGTTCGACGCGACCGGAAGCGGTGCGCTGTGGGAGAAGGCAGCGGGCGAGGAGGCTCTGGCGGCGATCACCGAGCTGGAGGCCGAGGCCGGGGCGGCGGGTGAAATGACGCCGATGGATTACGCGGGCCTCTTTCACGGGGTCCTCCAGCGGCATGAGGTGCGCGAGACGGAGAGCGTGCATCCTTCGGTGATGATCTGGGGCACGCTGGAGGCGCGGGTGCAGGGGGCGGACCTGGTGATCCTCGGCGGGATGAATGACGGGATCTGGCCTGCCCAGCCCGCTGCCGACCCCTGGCTGAACCGCGCGATGCGGAAGGAGGCGGGGCTTCTGCTGCCCGAACGGCGGATCGGCCTGTCGGCGCATGACTACCAGCAGGCGGTGGGCGCCCCGCGCGTGGTCATCTCGCGGGCGAAACGCGGCGCGGAGACCGAAACTGTCCCCTCACGCTGGCTGAACCGGCTGGTGAACCTGATGGCGGGCCTGCCGCAGCGTCGGGGCAAGGAAGCGCTGGATGCGATGCGGGCGCGGGGGGACCACTGGCTGCGGCTGGCCGAGGCTTTCGACAAGGCCCCCGATGCGCCCGGGGCCAGGCGTCCCTCGCCCCGGCCCCCGGTGGAGGTGCGTCCGAAACAGCTGTCGGTGACCGAGATCAAGACCCTGATCCGCGACCCTTATGCGATCTATGCCCGCCATGTCCTGAAGCTCCGCCCGCTTGATCCCTTGCGCCCGCGGGCCGACCCGCGTCTGCGCGGCACGGTCCTGCATGAGATCCTGGAGACCTTCCTGCGCCAGGGCGGCGGCGACCGGGCGACGCTTCTGGCCATCGCCGAAGCGGTCCTGGCCGACCGCGTCGCCTGGCCCCTGGCCCGCACGATCTGGCTAAGCCGACTTGCCAAGGCGGCGGATGCGTTCATCGCCTTCTCCTCCTCGACCGGGGGAGAGCCGGTCCTGTTGGAGGAAAAGGGCGCACTCCTGGTGCAGGGGCTGGAGTTCACCCTGACCGGCAAACCCGACCGCATCGACCGTCTGGCGGACGGGCGGCTGCTGCTGATCGACTACAAGACGGGCAAGCCCCCAACTCCGGACGAGCAGGAGCATTTCGACAAACAGCTTCTCCTGCTTGCGGCAATGGCCGAGGGCGGGGGTTTCAAGGGCCTGGACGCGGACGAGGTGGCGCGGGTCATCTACTACGGCGTGAAGGCCGACGTGAAGCCAGCCGTGATCGAGCTTGAAGCCGGGAAGGTTGCCCAGGTCTGGGCCGAGTTCGACAAGCTGATGCAGAACTATGCCCGCCCGAGGCAAGGTTACACCGCCCGCCGCGCCATGCAGCTGACGTCGGACAACGGCGACTATGACCAGCTGGCGCGCTTTGGCGAATGGGACCTGACCGATACCCCGTTGCCGGAGGATCTGGCGTGACCCTGACTGATGCCACGCTGCGCCAGATCACGGCGGCTGACCCCGCGCGCAACACCTGGCTGTCGGCCAATGCCGGGTCGGGCAAGACCCGCGTGCTGATCGACCGGGTGGCTCGGCTGCTGCTCAATGGGGTCGAGCCGCAGCACATCCTCTGCCTCACCTACACCAAGGCCGCCGCGTCCGAGATGCAGAACAGGCTGTTCCAGCGGCTTGGCGAATGGGCGATGAAGCCGGATGCCGATCTGCGCGCGGCGCTGGCCGAGTTGGGTGAGGGTGCCACCCTGCCGCTGCGGCTGGACCGGGCGCGGCAGCTGTTCGCGCGGGCGATCGAGACCCCGGGCGGGTTGCGCATCCAGACGATCCACAGCTTTTGCGGCAGCCTTCTGCGACGCTTTCCGCTGGAGGCCGGGGTGTCTCCGGGCTTCATCGAGATGGACGACCGCGCCGGGCGACAGATGCGGTCCGAAATCGTTCAGGAGATGGCCGATGGCGCGCAGGCCCACGTCGTCCGCCGCCTGACCGAGGTCCAGAACGGCGAGGATTTCGACAAGCTGGTCGAGGAAATCGCCCGCCACCGCGCGCATTTCTCGCCACCGCTGGACCGGGATGCGATCTGGCGGCTCTTCGGATTGCCCGAGGTGGTGGATGACGGCCATTTCCTGCGGATCGCCTTCAACGGGACTGAAGACTGGCTGATCGCCCGGTGTCTTCCGATCTTGCGAGCAGCAAGCGGGTCGACAATGCAGGACTTGGCTGTTGCCTTGGCGAGTATCGACTTTGATGCTCCGACCAAGACCGACCTGGCTGTCCTTTATGACCATCTGCTTAAGGTCGACGGCGAGCCGAAGTTCTCCAAAATTCCGACGCCCAAGGCCCGCACTGCAATGGGCGACTTGATCCTTGATTTCGACGACTTCATGCAGCGTGTCGCGGACGCAAAGGCGGCGGAAAGGGTCCTTGCCGCCGCCGAAAAGACCCTTGCGCTTCACGGTTTCGCAGGCGTCTTCCTGCCGGAATATGAGCGGAGGAAGGCCGCCCGTGGGCTTCTGGACTTTGACGACCTGATCCTGCGCGCGAAGTCGCTGCTGACTGACCCCTCGCTCGCGGCATGGGTCCTCTATCGGCTGGATGGCGGGATCGAGCATGTCCTGGTGGACGAGGCGCAGGACACCAGCCCCGAGCAATGGGAACTGGTCGAGGCGCTGACGGCCGAGCTGATCGCGGGGGAAGGGTCCAACGAACGGAAGCGCACGCTGTTCGTCGTGGGTGACAAGAAGCAGTCGATCTATTCCTTCCAGGGCGCCGATGTCGCGGCCTTTGACCGGATGCGCGACCATTTCGGTCTGCGGCTGTCCGGCGGGCCGGGCCTGCAGGAAAGCGTGCTGGAACATTCCTTCCGGTCCTCTCCCGCGATCCTGGAGGTGGTGGACGCGACCTTCACTTCCGACCAGCAGGCGGCACTGGGTGGCGGTTCACATCACCTGGCCTTCAACGACGCGCTTGCCGGTCGCGTGGACGTCTGGCCGGTGCTCGAAAAGCTGGAAAAGGTGGAGCCCGGCCCCTGGTTCGAGCCGGTCGATGCCACCCACCCCGAAGACCCGCACATTGCGCTCGCCCGCGAGATCGCCGGTTGGATCAGGGCCCGGGTCGAAGGCGGCGAACAGGTCCCGCAGGTGCCCCGGAGCGGCGGCCCCACCGAACGCCCGATGCGCTATGGCGACGTGCTGATCCTGGTCCAACGCCGGTCGCCCCTGTTCCACGAGATCATCCGCGCCTGCAAGACCGCTGGCCTGCCCATCGCCGGGGCCGACCGGCTGAAGCTGGGCGGGGAACTGGCGGTCAAGGATCTTGCCGCGCTTCTGGCCTTCCTCGACACGCCCGAGGATGACCTGTCGCTGGCTGCGGTCCTCCGCTCCCCTCTCTGCGGCTGGTCCGAGGCGGAGCTGTTCCGGCTGGCGAACCCCCGCAAGGGCTATCTTTGGGAGGCGCTGCGCGATCATCCGGGGCATGAGGCGACGCGGGCTTTCCTGGACGACATGCGGGGCCAGGCCGATTTCCTGCGGCCCTACGACCTTCTGGAACGCGTCCTTCACCGCCACGACGGCCGCCGCAAGCTGGTGGGCCGCCTGGGCCCCGAGGCCGAGGACGGGATAGACGAGCTTCTCAGCCAGGCCCTGTCCTACGAGGCGCTGCAGGTGCCGAGCCTGACCGGGTTCCTCGCCTGGATGGAGACCGACGAGGTCGAGGTGAAGCGCCAGCTGGATGCCGAGGGCGACCGGATCCGGGTAATGACGGTGCATGGCGCGAAGGGGCTGGAGGCCGAGGTGGTGATCCTGCCCGATACCTGCGACCGCAACGCCCAGGACCGAGACCACATCCACCGGCTGGAGGACGGGCCGCCGGTCTGGAAGGTCAACAAGGAAGAGGCGCCTGCCCTTTTGGCCGCCGAACGCGAAGCGCGGGCCGAACGGGATGCGGCGGAACGGCTGCGGCTTCTCTATGTGGCGATGACACGGGCGCGGTCCTGGCTGGTGGTCTGCGGCGCAGGCAAGACGACGCAGGCGGATGGCTGGCACACCCTGATCTCGGCCGGGGTCGTGGCTGCGGGTGGGAAGGCTCAGGACGATGGCACGCTGCGGCACAGCTTCGGGGTGTGGCCGCAGCGGGTAGAGAAGGTAAGGTCCGACCCGGTTCCCTTCGCCCTGCCCGCCTGGACCAGTGCCCCGGCCCCCGAGGCCCCGCGTCAGACCAAGGTTCTCTCGCCCTCCGACCTCGGCGGCGCGAAGGCCCTGCCGGGCGAACCCGAAGCCGACGCCAAGGCGCGCGGTTCGGCGCTGCACTTGCTGATGGAGCGCCTGCCGGGCACCGCAGCCGAGACATGGCACGCACGGGCGGAAGCGCTGATCCCTGATCCGCTGCTCTTGGCCGACGCCCTGCCACAGGTGCGGGCGATCCTGGGCGATCCGGCGCTTGAGCACCTGTTCGGGCCGGAGTCGCTCGCCGAAGTGGGCGTGACGGCGGAATGGTCGGGCCACCGGCTCGTGGGCTCCATCGACCGCCTGCTGGTCGGGCCTGACCGGGTGCTGATTGTCGACTTCAAGTCGAACGCCCTGATCCCCGACCGGGCCGAGGCGATCCCGGAAGGCATCCTGCGCCAGCTTGGGGCCTATGCCCATATGGTCGCGCAGGTCTACCCCGACCGCCGGGTCGAGACCGCCGTCCTTTGGACTCGCGGCCCCAGCCTCATGCCTGTGGGTCCCGATATCGTGAGGCAGGCGTTGCAAGGAACCACGATCCCTTGACCTTCTGCCCCCGGCTTCTTAGCTTCGTAGGCCGACCCTTTCCCTTAGGAGAACGATCATGGGCGCTGCCACTGTCGCCGTTTCGGACGCCACCTTCGATGCCGAGGTCCGCAAGTCGCCGATCCCGGTCGTCGTCGATTTCTGGGCCGAATGGTGCGGCCCCTGCCGCCAGATCGGCCCGGCGCTTGAGGAACTTGCCACCGAATATGCGGGCAAGGTGAAGATCGTGAAGGTCAACGTGGACGAGAACCCGGACAGCCCCGCCGTCCTTGGCGTGCGCGGCATCCCGGCGCTCTTCATGTTCAAGGACGGCCAGGTCATCTCGAACAAGGTCGGCGCCGCCCCCAAGGCCGCGCTGGAAAACTGGATCAAGTCGGCGATCTGATCCCGGCCCTGTAGCGACTTTCGACGCCCGGCCTTGCCAGAGGCCGGGCGTTCTGCATTCTGGCGGCATGGCCCCGCTCTCCATCCTCCTCCTCGGCGGCACCGGCACCATCGGCCGGTCGACTGCGCAGGCTTTGCGGGCCGGGGGGCACCGGGTCACCGCCTTGATCCGTCCTTCCGCCGACGCAAGCCTCCTGCCCGGCTGCACCGTGGTCCGGGGAGAGTTCCCTGCCGCCCTCCCCGCTGCCATGTCCGGCATCGACGCCGTGGTCTCCTGCCTCGCCTCCCGGACCGGAGCACCAGAAGACGCCTGGGCCATCGACCACGCCGCCAACTCCGCCGCTTTGAAGGCCGCCGTGGCTGCGGGGGTGCGGCACTTCACGCTCCTCTCCGCGATCTGCGTGCAGAAACCCCTCCTTGATTTCCAGCGCGCCAAGCTTGCCTTCGAGGCCGAACTGCAGGCCGCGCCCCTGAACTGGACCATCGTCCGCCCCACGGCCTTCTTCAAATCCCTCTCAGGCCAGGTCCCCCGGGTTGCGAAAGGCCAGCCCTTCCTCGTCTTCGGCGACGGCACGCTTACCGCCTGCAAACCCATCTCGGACGCCGACCTCGGGCGCTTCCTCGCCCTCACCCTCACCGACCCCGCCAAGCGCAACCGCATCCTGCCCATCGGCGGCCCCGGTCCCGCGATCACCCCCCTCGACCAGGCCGCGATGCTGGAGCGCCTGACCGGCCAGCCCGTCCGCATCAAACGCGTCCCGGTGGCGCTGATGCACGGGATCGTCGGCCTCCTGACCGCGCTTGGCACCCTGTCGCCAAAGTTGAAGGCGAAAGCGCAACTTGCCAAGATCGGCCGCTACTACGCCACGCAACCGATGCTCCTGTGGAACCCCGCCACGCAAAGCCATGACGCCGACGCTACCCCCGAGTTCGGAACCGACATGCTGGAGGACCACTACGCCGCCATGCTGCGCGGCGAGGTGGCGGATGACCGCGGGGCGCATGCGATCTTCTGACCGGGCCTCCCGCATCCGTTCTTTCATTCGAAACGGTTTTCCTGTAGGAGGCCCGCCATCTGAGACGTGAGGCCCGCCCCCGGGGCACATGCAAAGGATACGGGGGACAAGGCGGCAATGGGGCCGCCAGATATCGGGGGCACCGGCAGGGGCCGGGTCCTCAGAGGATACGATACATGTTCAATGTGACCAAGAAATCGATCCAGTGGGGCAGCGAAACGCTCACTCTGGAAACGGGGAAAGTTGCGCGCCAGGCCGATGGGTCGGTGATCGCGACGCTGGGCGAGACCCAGGTGATGGCAAACGTGACCTTCGCAAAATCGGCGAAAGCGGGCCAGGATTTCTTCCCCCTGACCGTTCACTACCAGGAAAAGTACTACGCAGCCGGCAAGATTCCCGGCGGCTTTTTCAAGCGCGAGGCGCGGCCCAGCGAAAAGGAAACGCTCGTCTCGCGTCTGATCGACCGTCCGATCCGCCCGCTGTTCGTCGATGGCTTCCGCAACGAAGTGCTGGTCATGGCGACCGTGCTGTCCTGCGACCTGGTGAATGACCCCGACATCGTGGCGATGATCGCGGCCTCGGCGGCCCTCACCGTCTCGGGCGTGCCGTTCATGGGCCCGATCGGCGCGGCCCGCGTCGGTTTCGTCGATGGTCAGTACGTGCTGAACCCGGCGATGGACGACATGACGCAGCTGCGTATGAAGCCCGAACAGCGCCTGGACCTCGTCGTCGCCGGCACCAAGGACGCCGTGATGATGGTGGAATCCGAGGCTTACGAGCTGACCGAAGAGGAAATGCTCGGCGCCGTCGTGTTCGGCCACCAGCAGATGCAGGCCGTGATCGACCTGATCATCGACTTCGCGGAATCCTCGGCGAAAGAGCCGTTCGACTTCACCCCGCCCGACTTCTCGGGCCTCTACGCCAAGGTGAAAGCCGCCGGTGAAGAGCAGATGCGCGCCGCTTTCGCGATCCGCGACAAGCAGGAACGCACCTCTGCCATCGAAGCCGCCGTCGAAGCCATCAAGGCCGCGATGAGCGAGGAGGACCAGGCCGACGCGAACCTCTACCCGGCGATCAAGCAGCTGGAATCGGCGGTTCTGCGCGGTGACGTGGTCAAGCACGGCCGCCGGATCGACGGCCGCGACACCAAGACCGTCCGTCCGATCGTCTGCGAAACCGGCGTCCTGCCGCGCGCGCATGGCTCGGCGCTGTTCACCCGGGGTGAAACCCAGGGCCTCGTCGTCACCACCCTCGGGACTGGCGAAGACGAACAGATCATCGACGCGCTGAACGGCAACTACCGCTCCAACTTCCTGCTGCATTACAACTTCCCGCCCTATTCGGTTGGCGAGGTTGGCCGCGTGGGCTCGCCCGGCCGTCGTGAGATCGGCCACGGCAAGCTTGCCTGGCGCGCGCTGCAGGCGGTTCTGCCCGCACCGACCGACTTCCCCTACACGATCCGCGTCGTGTCCGAGATCACCGAATCGAACGGCTCCTCCTCGATGGCGTCGGTCTGCGGCGGGTCGCTGTCGATGATGGACGCGGGCGTGCCGCTGAAGGCCCCGGTGGCTGGCGTCGCGATGGGTCTGGTGCTGGAGGAAGACGGCGAATGGGCCGTGCTGACCGACATCCTGGGCGACGAAGATCACCTCGGCGACATGGACTTCAAGGTCGCGGGCACCGCTGCCGGCATCACGTCCTTGCAGATGGACATCAAGATCGCCGGGATCACCCCTGACATCATGAAGCAGGCCCTGGCTCAGGCGAAAGACGGCCGTCTGCACATCCTGGGCGAAATGTCCAAGGCGCTGTCGGCCCCGCAAGGCTTCAGCGAGTACGCCCCGAAGATCGAGACGATGCAGATTCCGACCGACAAGATTCGCGAAGTGATCGGCTCGGGCGGCAAGGTCATCCGCGAGATCGTCGAGGTTTCGGGTGCCAAGGTCGACATCAACGACGACGGCCAGATCAAGATCGCCTCGAACGACCAGAAGGCCATCAAGAAGGCCTACGACATGATCTGGTCGATCGTGGCGGAACCGGAAGAGGGCCAGATCTACACCGGCAAGGTGGTGAAACTGGTCGACTTCGGCGCCTTCGTGAACTTCTTCGGCAAGCGCGACGGTCTGGTCCACGTCTCCCAGATCGCCAACAAGCGCCTGAACCACCCGAACGAGCTGCTGAAGGAAGGCCAGGAGGTCAAGGTCAAGCTTCTGGGCTTCGACGACCGTGGCAAGGTGCGCCTCGGCATGAAGATGGTCGATCAGGAGACCGGCGAAGAGATCACCGAGAAGAAGGAAGAGCCCGCCGAGGGCTGAGGTCTTTTTCGACGTCAGATCAAGGCCCTGGGGGTGACCCTGGGGCCTTTTTCATGCCCGGACGTCCAGACCGCCCAGTTCTGCAAGCAGGCCGATGATCCGGTCCAGCCCCTTGCCGCTCCGCAGGTCCGACAGCACGAACGGCCGCCCCGCCCGGGCCTTCGCCGCATCGAATTCCAGCATCTCCAGATCGACGCCGACATAGGGCGCAAGGTCGGTCTTGTTCACCACCAGAATGTCCGACCGCATCAGCCCCGGCCCCTTCTTGCGCGGGATGTCCTGCCCGGCGGCCGTGTCGATCACATAGACCGTCAGGTCCGCCAGTTCCGGCGAGAATGTCGCGGCCAAGTTGTCTCCGCCCGACTCGATCAGGATCAGGTCCAGGTCTGTATGTACAGCGCGCAGGTCGGCGACGGCGGCCAGGTTGATGCTGGCATCCTCCCGGATCGCGGTGTGCGGGCAGCCGCCGGTTTCAACGCCCCTGATCCGGTCCAGCGGCAGGACTTGGGCCCGCATCAGGAACTCGGCATCCTCGCGCGTGTATATATCGTTGGTGATGACCGCCATCGACAGTTGCGGCGCCAGCACCCGCGACAGGGCTGCCGTCAGCGTCGTCTTGCCCGCGCCGACGGGGCCACCGATGCCGACGCGAAGGGGGCCGTTGGGGGAGGTCATGACCGGAAGATCCTCGTTTCCATGTGGTCCTGCGCCATCGCCGCGATGTCCGCGCCCGGGGTGAAGGTGAACAACGCCTCCTCCCCCGCGCCGGAAGCACGCTGTGCCGCATCCGCGATCACCGGGGCAAGCGCGGCCAGGATACGCTGCGCCTCGGCCTGCCCCAGCGGCATGAAGCGCACAGCGACCGACAGAAGCTGAGCCGCCAGGCCCTGTAGATACAGGCCAAGGACATCGACTTCCGGCACCCTCAGCGGGGCAGTTTCTCGGGCAACTGCGAGTATATACGGCAAGTCTTCTGCCGCAGGCCCGGTCAAGGCATTGAACCCCCGGCCAAGTTCCGCAGCTTCCAACCGCCGTCCGGAGGATGGTATGTACGCCAGATACAGATCGGCCAGCGCCGCAAAATCCGCCCCCGCCTGCCGCCCCATCGACAGGAACACCGCATCGGCAAAGCCCGACCCGCGCGAGATCACCGCCGAGACCCAGTCCTCCATCGCCGCCCCGTCCCGCACGGCACCCGAAGCAATCGCCCATTCCAGCCCTTGGCTATGCGCAAAGGACCCGATGGGAAACGCGGGCGAGAGGATCTGCGTCAGCCGCAGCCGGTCGAGGTCAGCCATGATGCGCCAGGGGGAAGCCATGCGGCCCGTGGTCGTGGCCCAGAGTCCGCCCATGGCCATAGGCCCCGCCTTCCGGGCGGAACGGGCCGATCACCCGCTCCAGCTTGGCCCCCAGCCCGACCAGCATCGCTTCCAGCACATGGTCCTGCCGGATTACCAGCCAGCCCTCCTGCACCTCGCACGGCGTGTGCCGGTTGCCGATATGCCAGGCGAGCCGCGCCAGGCTCGGCCCCGTTACCCGCACCACCGGCTCATCCGCCGCCCGCACCTCGACCAGGCGGCCGTCGTCCGTCTTCAGCGCGTCGCCGGGTTCCAGGTTCGTCGTCTGCGCCAGGTCGACCATCACCGGCTCCCCGGCATCGGTCATCAGTCGCTTCCGGCGGAGAAAACGTTCGTCGTAGGACAGGGTCACCGTGGCGGCGGCCCCGGACCACTGGCCGTGTCGTAGATGCGTGCGGGCAGGGAAAGGAAACGGCATGTCAGTACAGGAAATAGCGTTGCGCGAGGGGGAGTTCGGTAGCGGGCGCACAGGTCAGAAGCTCCCCATCCGCCCGCACCTCATAGGTCTCGGGATGCACTTCGATCTCTGGCATCGCATTGTTCAGCTTCAGGTCCGCCTTCGTCACCGACCGCGTCCCCTGCACCGCCACCAGGTCCTTGCGCAGCCCCAACTCACGCCCGACCCCGGCCGCCTCGGCCGCCTGGCTGACGAACAGCACCGCCCCACGCTCCACCGACCGCCCGAACGCCCCGAACATCGGACGTGAAAACACCGGCTGCGGCGTCGGGATACTGGCATTCGTATCCCCCATCTGCGCCATGGCGATTGACCCACCGACCAGCACCATCTCGGGCTTGGCCCCGAAGAACGCCGGAGACCACAAGACAAGGTCCGCCCGCTTGCCGACCTCGATGCTGCCGACATGGGCACTGAACCCCTGCGCCAGCGCCGGGTTGATCGTGTATTTCGCGACGTACCGACGGACCCGGAAATTGTCGTTGTCGCCTATCTCCTCGGCCAGCCGCCCGCGCTGCTGCTTCATCTTGTGCGCGGTCTGCCAGGTCCGGGTGATGACCTCGCCCACCCGGCCCATCGCCTGGCTGTCCGACGAGATGATCGAAAACGCCCCCATGTCGTGCAGGATGTCCTCGGCGGCGATGGTCTCCCGCCGGATGCGGCTTTCGGCAAAGGCTACGTCCTCGGGGATGGATCGGTCGAGGTGGTGGCAGACCATCAGCATGTCCAGATGCTCTTCGATGGTGTTCACCGTGTACGGCATCGTCGGGTTGGTGGACGAGGGCAGCACGTTCGGCTGGCTGACGACCTTGATGATGTCCGGGGCATGTCCGCCCCCCGCGCCTTCGGTGTGGAAAGCGTGGATCGTGCGGCCCTTGATCGCGGCCAGGGTATTCTCGACGAACCCGCTTTCGTTCAATGTGTCGGTATGGATCATGACTTGCACGTCCATATCGTCCGCGACCGAAAGGCAGCAGTCGATAGCGGCGGGCGTCGTCCCCCAATCTTCGTGCAATTTCAACGCACAAGCGCCTGCATGGACCATCTCGACCAGGGCCTCCGGGCGGCTGGCGTTGCCCTTGCCCGACAGGCCGAAGTTGATCGGGAAGGCGTCCAGGGCCTGCAGCATCCGCCCGATATGCCAGGGGCCGGGGGTGCAGGTGGTCGCCAATGTGCCATGCGCCGGGCCGGTGCCGCCGCCGAGCATGGTGGTCACGCCTGAATGCAGCGCATCCTCGATCTGACCCGGTGCGATGAAGTGTATATGCGCGTCGATTCCCCCTGCGGTCAGGATGCGCCCTTCACCCGCGATGACCTCGGTTGCGGGGCCGATGACGATGGTCACGCCCGGTTGCGTGTCCGGGTTCCCGGCCTTGCCGATGGCGTGGATCAGCCCGTCGCGCAGGCCCACGTCAGCCTTGTATATACCGGTCCAGTCGACGATCAGCGCATTGGTGATGACTGTATCTACTGTCCCGCCCGAGCGTGGCACCTGAGACTGCCCCATCCCATCGCGGATCACCTTGGCGCCGCCGAACTTGACCTCTTCGCCATAGGTGGTCAGGTCACGCTCGACCTCGATGATCAGGTCGGTGTCGCCCAGCCGGACCCGGTCGCCGGTGGTCGGGCCGTACATGGCGGCATAGTCGGATCGGGCGATGCGGTGGGCCATGGCAGTCCTTCACGAAGCTCCGGGGCCGCGGCGGACCAGGCGCTTGGCATTCGCGCTGGTCCGGCGGCGGATGGGTTTCAGGGCATGTTCGGCGATGACAGCGGGTGGCTTGCCCTGCAGGGCCGCGCGGGTGGCGGCAAGGGTCGCATCCTGCACCGCCGAAACCTTCTCGCTGACCATCCGGGCGTTTTCCGACGGGGTCATGCGCCATAGACCGGCCATGCCCATCATGCGCATCCCGATCACCATCTGCGCTTCGGCCAGCATGGTGGCATAGCGGAATGACAGGGTCATCATCTGCAAGGGGGTGGGAAACATGAGGGCTCTCCTTGTGCTGCGGAACCGCGCCAGCCTACAGCGGCCCCATGACAGCCGCGTTGAACCCGTAGACATGGCGACGACCGAGGATCGGAACAAGCCGCACCTCGCGCGTCTGCCCCGGTTCAAAGCGCACCGCGGTCCCCGCCGGGATGTCCAGCCGCTGCCCCCGCGCGGCGTCGCGGTCGAAGGACAGCCCCGGGTTCGTCTCGGCAAAGTGGTAGTGGCTGCCCACTTGGACCGGCCGGTCCCCGGTGTTCGCGACCATCAGCACGGTGACCGGCGCGCCCGCGTTCAGCTCGATCTCGCCCGCGGCGGCAAGGACCTCCCCCGGGATCATCGCCGGGCCCGGTAGACGACGAAGGCCACGACCAGCCCGGCGAGCGCCAGGATCGCCAGATGGTCCGGCTCGGTCAGGAGGTGCACGAGACCCGTGGTGCTATGGTCCCCCGGATGTGCGAGGGCGGGCGTGGCGATGGCGAACAGGGCGAAAGTCAGTCGTTTCATCGGCTTACCTCAACGGATCGGATGGTGGACGGTCACAAGCTTGGTGCCATCTGGGAAGGTGGCCTCGACCTGGACCGAGTGGATCATCTCTGGCACCCCCGCCATGCACTGCTCACGCGTGATGACATGCGCGCCCGCCTGCATCAGGTCGGACACGCTCCGCCCGTCGCGCGCGCCTTCGACGACGAAATCGGTGATCAGCGCGATGGCCTCGGGGTGGTTCAGCTTGACGCCGCGCGCCAGGCGACCGCGCGCGACCATCGCAGCCAGCGACACGAGGAGCTTGTCCTTCTCGCGCGGGGTCAGGTTCATGGGGTCACTCCCTGCATCTGCCAGACGCGCGGCAGCGCCCGGCCCGTAAGCCGCGTCATCGCCGCGCCAAGGTAAAGCTTCAGCGGCCAGGCCTCCGATCCCACGGCCCGCAACAGGCAGCGTCCGTTCCAGCCCGAGATTCCCGCCGTCACGCCGTCGGGCACCGGGACTGCCCGCAACGCATCCACGGCGGCCTCACGCCCAGGCCCGCAGAAGGCAAGCGTCGCAAAGGCCGCGCTCCCGTGCAGGACCGCCGCACCTTCGGCCACCGCCAGCGCGCCTTCATCCAGCCGCAGTTGCTCCACCCACAAGGGCCGCCCCCGCAGTGTCACCCGCCGCCGATCCATCAGCCGCGCAGCACGGGGAGCCTCGCCCATCGCCCGGCGGCCAAGGACCACCATCTCCAGCATCAGGCAGGACGCGCCGTCGCCAAGGTCAATCGTTGTCTGCCGATCCAGGTCCGCGCCTTCAAACAGGATCGTCTCTTGCGGTGCCCAGACGACGTCCGCCCCCGCGCCCGCAGCCATGGTCACGGTCAAGGATGCCGGACCCTCCAGCGCCAGATAGGCCCGTTCCGCAGTCTGCGTCGTGGCCTGCGCCTGTGCCCTGTCGCCGAGGTCCAAACCAAACCCGATCCGGTCGCCCGAGGTCAGCCCGCCCGAAGTGTTCAGGAACACCACCTCCGGCCACTCCGGGGCCGAGCGTGGCAGCATCGCCCGGGCCGAGCCTTCCTGCCGCAAATCCGCCAGCCGCGTCACCGGACCCCGCAGCCCAAGCCGGACAAAGGCCTGGCCAAAGGCCCGCTGGCGGATCGTGGGAAGGACAAGACTGTCGCGCGGCATGATGCCCCAGTTCTAGGGACCGCGCCGCACCGCCCGCAAACCGGATCGCCCGGACACGAAAGGGGCCGAGACCGCCATCGCGACTCGACCCCCTTGATGCCCTGAAATCGGGCAGACTGCCCAATAATCAGGCGGTCTGCTTACGCCTTGGCAAAGCGCAGGTAGGGCAGCTTGATGTCCAGCTCGCCAAACCGCTCTTTCGCCTGGTCGTTGTTCAGCGCCAGCGCCACGATCACGTCCTGGCCCGGCACCCAGTTGGCGGGCGTCGCCAGGGGCACGCCATCGGTCTTCTGCACCGCGTCCAGCGCGCGCAGGATTTCCGCGAAGTTTCGGCCGATCGACATCGGATAGGTCATCGACAGGCGGATCTTCTTGTCCGGCCCCACGATATAGACCGTCCGCACCGTGGCCGAGTTCGCGGGGGTCCGCCCCTCGGTCGGCAGGTAATAGTCGGCGGGCAGCATGTCATAGGCCTTGGCCACCGTCAGGCTGGTGTCGTCGATGATCGGGAAATCGGCAGGCGCACCGCCGAAGGCCTCGATGTCGCGCTTCCACTTGCCGTGGTCTTCCACGCTGTCCACAGACACGCCGATGACCTTGGTGTTCCGCTTTTTCCACTCCGCCGCCAGCTGAGCGACAGCGGCGAATTCCGTGGTGCAGACCGGGGTGAAATCGCGCGGGTGGCTGAAGATGATGCCGTAGCTGTCGCCCAGCCATTCATGGAACCGGATCGTCCCGGCGGTGGACTCGGCGGTGAAATCGGGGGCGATGTCGTTGATGCGGATGGCCATTGGGCACCTCATGCGGTTGGAATCCTGTCTGGTCGGAACATAGGCCCAAAGGAACAGGGTTTCATCCCCTTGCGTGATTGCCCGGTCATTTAGGAACACCGTTCCCTTTGGGGGGGCGGGGACAGCAAGTTCGTCCCAGGACGGCGCCTAGTCGAAGGTCCCCGTCACCCGTCCGAACAGCATGAAGGCCCGCGCTGTGCGGGTATCGGCCAGATCGGCGAGTTCCGCATCGCTGGCGTTCGGCTCGAAGGCGGCAAAGGTCTTGTCGAAGGTGCGCAGGAAATGGTGCGCCGCATCGCGGAAGACCGGGTCAGACTTCATCCGCGCCGCCGTCAGCGCCAGCGAGGCCCGGTCGCGGATGCCGCCAAGTGCTGCGATGGACCGGCCCCGTTCGCCGCCCGCAAAGCGCCGCCACAGCTCGGGGTGGCACAGGTCGGGCTGCAGGTCGTCGACATAGATGCCGTCCTGGCTGAGAAGCGTCAGCACATCCTGCGCCGCCCGGATCAGCTTGGCCGAGGTCCGGTCCTCCAGCGCCAGCCGCAGGGCGCGGAAGCCTGCCTTGTCCTCGGGCGTTTCCGGGAACTGCAAGGCGCGGATGAAGTTCGCGACCGACAGCGGCGGACGGAACTCCTCGGCCGGGGTCCCCAGCGCCAGTGTCGGCTCTTCGACCGACGCTTCCGGCTGCGGGGTGACAAGCGCGGCCTTGCGGTCGGCCGAGGGCACGGTCAGCGACGCATCCCGGCGCGAGGAGAAGGTCGCCAGAACCGATTCCGCCTGCCGGGTCGAGGCGGCGATCTCGTCGATCTTGCGTTCGACCGATGCCTTGATGCCCGAAGGTTGCGATTGGGCCTGCACATAGCTTGACCGCATCGCTTCGACCGTGGCCTGCAATCGTTTTGCCTCGGCCCGCAATTCGCGGATCGACCGCAGGGTGATGACCACGGCCCAGATCAGCGCGATGGGCAGGAAGACCATCAAGAGAGTCATCACCAGGCCCAGGGTCTGCGTATCGCTGCCCGGGGGCGTGATCAGCACATAGACAAGGATCAGAAGGACCCAGACCAGGCTCAGCGCGACGCCCGCGATCTCCATCCCGCGACGGGGCGGATCGTTCAGCTGTGCTAGAGGGCCGGACCCCAGTCCGCTGTCCCCCTTGGCCAAGTCTTTCGCCGGTTTCACCAGGGTTCCCCCGGGGTCAGATGTAGCGGATCTTGAGGATTTCGTACGACCGGCTGCCGCCCGGGGTCTTCACCTCGACGCTGTCGCCTTCCTCTTTGCCGATCAGCGCGCGGGCGAGGGGCGAGCGCATGTTGAGAAGTCCGTTCTCGATGTCCGCCTCGACCTCGCCCACGATCTGGTAGGTCTTCTCTTCGTCGGTGTCCTCGTCCACCAGCGTGACGGTGGCGCCAAACTTGACTGCTCCGGACAGCTTGGACGGGTCAATGACGTCGGCCAGCGAGAGGGTGCCCTCCAGCTCCTTGATGCGGCCTTCGATGAAGCCCTGCTTTTCGCGCGCGGCGTGGTATTCGGCGTTCTCCGACAGGTCGCCATGCTCGCGCGCTTCGGCGATGTCCCGGATGATCGCCGGACGGTCCACCGTCTTCAGCTGCTTCAGTTCAGCATCCAGCGCATCAAAGCCGCGCCGGGTCATCGGGATCTTTTCCATCGGCTTTCCACAGTAAAAGAAGAAGCCACGGGCCGGGTCGGGCCCATGACTTCGGACTTGGTCGACCTCACCTCACCCGATGAAATGCACAAATGCAAGGGGAGATGCCGCCGATGCGCAACGCTCGGTCGCGGGGAAGACAGAAAGATTCGCGGTGGGAGTGCCTGAAGGAACACGTGCTGTTGCGTCACGGTTGACCTTGCGTCGACGCTGCGGCAACAGGGAAACCGCGAAAAAGCCAGGGTTCAGGGTGGGTGGGGCCGCCCGGGAAGGACAGCGATGACCGTTCAGCGCGAGAAGATGGATTATGACGTCGTGATCGTCGGCGCGGGGCCTGCGGGCCTGTCGGCGGCGATCCGGCTGAAGCAGCTGGACCCGGAGCGGTCGGTCGTGGTGCTGGAGAAGGGCTCCGAAGTCGGGGCGCATATCCTGTCGGGCGCTGTGCTGGACCCCTGCGGTCTGGACGCGCTGTTGCCCGACTGGCGGTCGATGGGCGCGCCAATCAAGACGCCGGTCAAGGAGGACAACTTCTACCTCCTCGGCCCGGCCGGCAAGGTCCGCATCCCGAACTGGCCGATGCCGCCGCTGATGTCGAACCACGGCAACTACATCGTCTCGATGGCCAACGTCTGCCGCTGGATGGCCGGTGTGGCCGAAGGCCTGGGCGTGGAAATCTTCCCCGGCATGGCCTGTTCGGAACTCGTCTTCGAGGATGACAAGGTCGTCGGCGTCGTCGCCGGCGAATTCGGCCGCGATCCCGAGACGCGCAAGCCCGGCCCCTCTTACGAGCCCGGCATGGAGCTGCGCGGCAAGTATGTCTTCCTCTCCGAAGGCGTCCGCGGCAGCCTCGCCAAGCAGGTCATCGAGAAATACCAGCTGTCCAAAGGCCACTGCCCGCAGAAATTCGGCCTCGGCATGAAGGAAATCTGGGAGATCGACCCCGCCAAGCACCGCGAGGGCACCGTCACCCATACGATGGGCTGGCCGCTGGGCCGCAACGCGGGCGGCGGGTCGTTCATCTATCACCTTGAAAACAATCAGGTGTACGTGGGCTTCGTCGTCCACCTGAACTACGAAAACCCCCACCTCTACCCCTACATGGAATTCCAGCGCTTCAAGCACCACCCGATGGTCGCGGACCTCCTCAAGGGCGGCAAACGCGTGGCCTACGGTGCCCGTGCGATCAGCGAGGGCGGCTGGCAGTCGATCCCGAAGATGGTGGCCCCCGGCGTCGCGCTACTGGGTTGCTCGGCGGGCCTCGTGAACGTCCCCCGCATCAAGGGCAACCACAACGCGATGCTGTCCGGCAAGGCCGCTGCCGAAGCCGCCCATGCCGCGATCACCGCGGGCCGCGCAAGCGACGAACTGACCGCCTATGAAACCGAAGTCCGCAGCGGCCCCATCGGGAGGGACCTGAAAAAGGTCCGCAACGTCAAGCCCTTGTGGTCGCGCTACGGGCTGACCGCCAGCCTCATGGGCGGCGGGCTGGACATGTGGCTGAACACCATCGGCCTCACTGCCTTCGGCACCCTGCGGCACAAGAAGTCCGACGCGGCCGCCACGGGCCTCGCCAAGGACCACAAGCCGATCGACTACCCGAAACCCGATGGAAAGCTCTCATTCGACCGGCTGACCAACGTCGCCTTCTCGTTCACCAACCACGACGAAGGCCAGCCCGCCCACCTCGTCCTGAAGGACCCCGCCATCCCGGTCCAGGTCAACCTGCCGAAATACGCCGAACCCGCCCAGCGCTATTGCCCGGCAGGCGTCTACGAGGTGCTGGGCGAAGGCGCGGACGCCACCTTCCGGATCAACTTCCAGAACTGCGTCCACTGCAAGACCTGCGACATCAAGGACCCCTCGCAGAACATCGTCTGGACCACGCCCATGGGCGGTGGCGGGCCAAACTATCCCAACATGTGACGCCGCGCCCCGCGCGACTCACGAAAGCTTGTCCCAAAGAACGGGGCCCGGCCGCAAGGTCGGGCCACGTCCCGTTGCACGACCGCATCAGCCGGGCTACCTTCGCCAAAGCCTGTAGGAGAAGCCCATGCGTCCGTTCATTTCCCGCACCTTGTCCGCCCTTGCGCTTGCGGCGGTTCTGGGCAGCCCCCTGCAGGCCGAGGACGACATCAACACCGGCGCCTACCTCGCCGCCCGCATCGCCGAAACCGAAAACGACTTCCGCGCTGCCGCCGACTGGTACGCCAAGGCAATCACCGCCGACCCGGGGAATCCGGCCCTGCTGGACGGTGCCATTCTGGCCGGAATCGGGGTTGGCGACTTTGCCCCCGCCATCGATGCCGCCCGCACCCGCATCAAGATCGAGGGCGAGCCGAGCCAGCTTGCCGACCTCGCGCTTCTGGCAGACGAGGTCAGCCGCGAGGATTATGCCGCCGTCCTTTCCGGCTTCGACGCGGGCCGTGACGTCGGCGATCTGGCCAACAAGCTGGTGGTGGCCTGGGCCAAGGTCGGCGAAGGCAAGATGTCCGAGGCGCTTGAGGCCTTCGATGCCGTGGCCAAGGCCAAGGGGTATGAGGCGTTCGGCTATTACCACAAGGCCCTGGCGCTCGCCTCGGTCGGCGACTTCGAAGGCGCGGATGAAATCCTGTCGGGCAAGGCCGCCGGTCCCATCGTGGTGATGCGGCGTGGGGTCTTTGCCCATGCCCAGATTCTCAGCCAGCTGGAACGCAACGCCGATGCGCTGGCGCTTCTGGACCGGTCGTTCGGCACTGCGCCGGACCCTATCGTCGATGCTGTCCGCCGCCGCCTGCAAGCGGGTGAGCCGATCCCCTTCGACACCGTCCGGACCGCGCGCGACGGGATCGCCGAGGTGTTCTACTCGATCTCGACCGCGCTGAACGGCGAGGCGGATCCGGTCTACACGCTGCTCCATCTGCGCATCGCGGGATATCTGCGCCCGGATCATTCCGATGCGCTCCTCTTGACTGCCGATGTCCTGCAGGAACTTGGCCAGGACGACCTTGCCAGCGCGACCTATGCCACTTTCCCGCCCGATGACCCCGCCTTCGTCACTGCCGAAATCGGTCGTGCCGGGGCCTTGCGGTCGCAGGGCAAGGCGGATGCCGCCATCGAGGCCCTGCAGACCCTCGCGCGGGCGCATGGCGATCTGGTCAGCGTGCAGTTTGCCCTGGCCGACATGCTTCGTGGCGAAGAACGGTTCGATGAGGCCGAGGTCGCCTATACCGCCGCCATCGAACTGACCAAGGCCGCCGGGACCGAGGATTGGGTCCTGTATTTCTACCGGGGCATCTGCCACGAACAGTCGAAGGACTGGGCCCCCGCCGAGGCCGACTTCCGCCGCGCGCTGGAGCTGAACCCGACCCAGCCTCAGGTGCTCAACTACCTTGGCTACGGGCTGGTGGACCGCGGCGAAAAGCTGGACGAGGCGCTGGGGATGATCGAGAAGGCCGTCGCCGCCGACCCCGAACAGGGCTACATCATCGACAGCCTCGCCTGGGCCTATTTCAAGCTGGGCCGCTATGCCGACGCACTGGAGCCGATGGAAAAGGCCTCGCTGCTGGAGCCCGTCGATCCCATCGTCACCGACCACCTGGGCGATGTCTACTGGATGAACGACCGCAAGCTCGAGGCGCGGTTCCAGTGGCGCCGTGCGCTGTCGTTCGAGCCGACGGAGAAGGACCAGGCCCGCATCCTCCGCAAGCTTGAGGTCGGGCTGGATCAGGTCATGGCCGAAGAGGCCGCCGGGACGGCTCCGGTCAAGGCTGCCGAGAATGGCAACTGAGGCCGCCGTCGAAGCCGCGCCCGCCAAGATCAATCTGTGCCTGCATGTGACCGGTCGTCGGCTGGACGGCTATCATCTCTTGGACAGCCTCGTGGTCTTTGCCGATGTGGCTGACCGCGTCTTCGCCAGCCCCGCGCATGGCCTGTCGCTGGTCGTGGCCGGGCCGGAAGGGGCTGGTCTGCAGGCTGACGACGACAATCTTGTGCTGCGGGCCGCCCGCCTGATGGGGGTTGCGGACGCGGCCCTGGTCCTGGACAAGCATTTGCCCGTCGCCTCGGGGATCGGCGGTGGGTCGGCCGATGCGGCGGCAGCCTTGCGCGCGCTGGCGCGGCTGACCGGACTTCCCTTGCCATCGCCCGACGAGGTGCTGCGGCTTGGCGCGGATGTCCCGGTCTGTCTTTCGGGCCGCCCGGCCCGGATGACCGGCATCGGCGAAGGAGTCGCACCGCTCCCCGCCCTGCCCCCGCTTGGCTGTGTGCTGGTCAACCCGCGTTTGCCTGTACCGACGCCCCAGGTCTTTGGCGCGCTCGCGTCGCGGGAAAACCCGCCCTTGCCCGACTTGCCGCACGCGGCTTTGACCAGCGCCGAGGCCTTTTGCGGTTGGCTGAACGTCTTCACTCGGAACGACCTGGTGCCCCCGGCCCGCAGCATTGCGCCGATCCTTGTCGATGTGCAGGCGGCTTTGGAGGAGACTTCAGGCTGTCTTCTCGCCCGCATGTCGGGCTCGGGCGGGACGCATTTCGGCCTTTACGCCAGCGTCGAGGCAGCCCAAGCTGCCGCCGAGGCCCTGCGCACCCGGCATCCGTTCTGGTGGATCGAAGCGGGCCTGATCCTGGACTGACCGGACAGTGCGAGGGCGTCCATGGGGCGGTTCCGGTGCATACTGCCTGGCGGCCTGTGTGTCCGACCCGTGCGTCCGACCCGTCGGTCCGTCCCCTTCCGCCGACCTGTCTTCAGGCTTTGCATCCAGCGTCCGTTTTGCCGGTCCGCAGCGCCTATTCCGCGGGTTAAGAAACCGTTACCGTCCGCGGCCAAGCCATTGGAATCTTTAGACCATCCAGGTTTGTCCACCGTGGACACTCTTGCGGCCCCCGTCAGAAATAGCTGCGGACCAGCGCCCCCGAAATCAGCGCCCAGCCATCGGCCACCACGAAGAAGACGAGCTTGAAGGGCAGTGAGACGACCGCCGGCGGGACCATCATCATCCCCATCGACATCAGGATCGCCGCGACGACGAGGTCGATGATCAGGAAGGGCAGGAAGATCATGAACCCGATCTCGAAGGCCCGCTGGATTTCCGACAGCAGGAAGGACGGGACGAGGAGCGAAAGGGGCGCGTCCGTCGCGGTGACCGGGGTGGCCGACCGCAGGTCATTCAGCGTCTGCAAGGTCTCGATATCCACCCGCGCCGCCATGAAGACCCGAAACGGAGCGATCGCGGCCTGCAGGCCAGGCCCGATCTCCATCGTCCCGTTCGTCATCGGCTCGATCCCCTTGACCCAGGCCTCGGTGAAGACTGGGTCCATCACGTACCAGGTCAGGAACATCGCAAGGCTGATGATCAGCATGTTGGGCGGCGCCTGCTGCAGCCCGATGGCCTGGCGCAGGATCGACAGGACCGTGACGATGAACGGGAAGCAGGTCACCATCACCGCCAGCCCCGGCACGATCGACAGGACGGTGATGAGGAGGAGAAGCTGGACCGACCGCAACGACAGCGATCCGCCGGCCTCACCCCCGCCGAGGTCGATCGACACCTGCTGCGCCAGCGCTGGACCCGCCAACAGGATCAGGGCAAGGGCCAGTCCAGTGGCAAGCCTCACAACCCGCCCCGCAGGTTGGCGACCTCGGTCAGGCGAACGGCAAGTTGCCCAGCGTTCTCGCCCTCCAGCTCGGTCAGCTCGCCCCGTGCGATGAGGCGGTCGCCGACATACAGCTCGACCGGATCGTCGACCCGGCGGTCCAGCTGCAGGACGGCGTCCTTCGAAAGCCGGAGCAGATCGCGCACCAGGGGCCGGGCTCGGCCGACCGAGATGGTCACCTCGATCGGCACCTGAGAGAAGGGGTTGGTATCGGCAAGGTCTTCCATGACAAGTCCTCAGCTGTTGAGGTTGAAAAAGGCGCGGACGGCGGTGGCAATGTCTTCGGTGACCTGCGACAGGTCGACCTTGGTCTCGGTCTGGCCAAAGCGGATGTAGACCTGTCCCTCGGGCAATGAGGGTTCCTCTTCGATCACCATGGGTAGGCCGGTGGCACGGGTGACCAGATCCTCGACCTCCGCCCGCACCGAGGGGTTCAGGACCAGAGTCAGCGGCGCGTCGGCCAGTTCCTCCGCCATCGGCGTGAGCACGTCGACCACCGTCGGAGCCAGCGCCTGCCGCGCCACTTCCGGAAGCAGGCGTTCGACCATTTCAAGGATCAGCGGTCGGACCGATTGCAGCACGTGACTCCGCGCGTCCTGAAAGGTAAAGGCCAGGCTTTGCAGGTTCCGTGCGAGGTCGGCACGGATGCGGCTCTGATCGCCTTGCTGCGCAGCAACGGCATCCTCCCAGCCTGCGGAATAGCCCTGTTCGAACGAGGCGACCTTGGCCTCTTCGACCACCGTCGCCTCGACAAGGGGCTGCAGCGACCCGTCCGAGGCTGGGGCCACGTCAAACACCTCCAGTCGCAATCCGGGCATCAGGCACGCTCCTCTTCATGTTCCATCCAGCCGCGCAGGATCTCGATTGTCTCGGTCTGGCGTTCCTCGATAAGACGGCGCAGGCGGGTGGCCGGGTCTTCTTCCACCGCCGCGCCCAGATCGTCACCGGACATGTCGCCGCCCACCTCTGGGAAGCCGGCGAACCCGAAGCCGTCCTGGACCTCTCCGTCCAGAGCGAAGCTGCCAGAGGACAGGGCTGGCGGCAGGGCGAGCGGGGCATCCGGCCCGGGCAAGGCAGGCCGGTTTGCCGAGGTCAGCACCGGCCGGATCACGAACAACCCAAGGACCAGCGCCACCACGGCAAGCACGGCGGTCTGGATGATCGTCATGATGTCGATCTGACCGATCGGCGGCAGAAGGCTTGACGTCGCCTCGGTGCCTTCAGGGATCGGAAGCTCCTGGAATTCCAGTGATTTGAGGGTAAGGACATCGCCCCGCGCTTCATCGAGACCCACCGCAGAGGCCACAAGCTCGCGCAGGGTGGCGAGTTCCTCATCCGGGCGCGGTGCCCAGCTGCGCGTGCCGTCGGCTGCGGTTGTCACCAACCCATCCACCATCACCGCAACGGTCATCCGGCGTATCGCGCCCGGGCTGCGCAGGATCTCGCGCGAGGTTTCCGACACCTCGTAGTTGACCCGCTCGCGCGTTTCGGAGTTCTGGCTTTGACCCTGTCCGCCGGCCTGGGCATCGCCCTCAGGCAGGTTCGAGGCAACCGTCACCTCGCCGCCGGGTTCGGTGCTTGAGCCGCTGCGTTCTTCAGTCTCGGATGAGATCGCGACGCGGCCCTGCGGGTCGAACTTGCGCTCGGTGATCGCTTCGCGGTCCGAATTGAGGTCAATGGACACCTCGACGATGGCCTTGCCTGCACCCACCCGCGCGGCGAGCAGGCGTTCGACATTGCCCTTGATCGCGGCGGCCCGGTTGGCAGCGTCACCCGTGTCGAAAGCCTGGTTCTCCTGTCCGCCGATCAAGCCTGCGACCGTATCGATGATCTGAACCGCATCCGGCGTCATCCCCGACACCGCGCTGGCCACAAGATGCCGGATCGCCCGGGCCTGCGCCTCGTCCAGCGTTCCCGAAACCGTGGTCAGGGTGACCGAGGCGGTGGGCTTGGTATCGGACTGAAAGGCCCGGGTCGGCGCGCTGGCAATATGGACGCGCGCGGCCTTGACCTGCGGCATCGCGAGAAGGGTGCGGGCAATCTCACCCTCTTTCGCGCGCCAATAGGCCGCATCGAACATCTGCGATGTGGTGCCGAATCCCGACAGCGTGTCGAGGAGTTCATAGCCGCCCCCGCCGGCCGCAGGCAGACCTTCGGCGGCAAGGGCCATGCGCAGGCTGTCGCGCTGGCTTACGTCGACCAGGATCGAATCACCCTGGATTTCATAGGCAACGCCGCGCTGATCCAGTGCCGCGATCACCTCACCGGCCGCAGACGGCTCAAGCCCCGCGTAGAGAAGACCCATTTCGGGCTGGCCTGCCATCCGGCTTAGGGCGAGGACCGCTGCGAACATGGCCACGGTCGCGCCAACAATGATGGCGCGACGGCGCAGGTCAAGCGAGGTCCAGATGGCGAGCACGTTCTGCAAGGCGATTCTCCGGCTTCGGCGTTCTGCCGTGAGCCCACCTTTCCCCGGTTCGCCTTAACAATCGGTTAGTGACCTTTGGCCTATGGTCAGCCTGTCCCGAGAAACGGAGCAGGACCATGTCAACGGCGGAAGCCATACCGGAAGAGGCCCCAAAGAAGCGGTCGAAGAAGCCGCTTATCATCGGTCTTGTGCTGGCCCTGGTGCTGGGCGGAGGCGGGTTCTACGCCACCTATTCCGGCATGATCCTTGGTGGAGGGGAAGAGCAAGCCGAAAAGGATGAGACTCCGGGTCCACTGATGGGGGTGGCCTTTGTTCCGCTTGAAACGCTGGTCATCTCGCTTGGCCCCGATTCGGGAAGCGAGCATCTGCGGTTCACCGCGCAGCTTGAGGTCGTCGATACCGCTGCGGCGGATGTGACGACGCTGACGCCGCGCATCCTTGATGTGATCAACAGTTATCTCCGCGCCATCGACACCGCCTCGATCGAGGATCCGCGCGCCATGGCACGGCTTCGCGCTCAAATGCTGCGCCGTATTCAGGTCGTGACCGGCGAAGGTAGGGTCCGCGATCTTCTAATCACTGAATTCGTCCTGAACTGAGGCCGACTATGGACATGATTTCCGACATACTTCTGGTGGCAGGCTCGTTCGGGGCGGCCATTTACTGCTATGTGCTTTCGGCACGGTTGAAGAAGTTCACCACGCTGGAAACCGGCATGGGCGGGGCGATTGCCGTTCTCTCGGCCCAGGTGGACGACATGACCGTGGCGCTGGAAAAGGCGCGCGGGGCCGCAAACGGCTCGGCCGAAAGCCTGGAGGCGCTGACCGCAAGGGGCGAGGCGGTCGCCCGCAAGCTGGAGCTTCTGGTGGCCTCGCTGCACGACCTGCCCGACCCGTCGGCCGCCCCGGCCCCGCGTCCGCCGCAGGCCGAAGATCCCGAGGAGGAGCGCCGCCCGCGCTTTGTCCGCCGCCGGTCGCCGCGTGAAGCGATGGAGGCTGCAGAATGAGCCGCCGTCGCGTTGGCCAGGGTGCGCTTTTCGTGGTGGCGATGCTTTTCGCTTCGTCCGGGGCCTTGCGTCTGGGATCGGGGATCGGCGCCGCCCTAGCGAAATCCGAAGCAGAGCCGGAGGCTGCGCCCATGGCCGGGGAAGCGGCGACCTGCGAGATGCCCAGCGCCATTTCGGCGGCGCTTTCGCTGCGGGAAGAACGCATCGCGGCGCAGGAGGCGTCGCTGAAGGACAGGCTTGCGGCGCTGGCGCTGGCGGATGCCGCTATCGCCCAGCGGATGGAGGAATTGCGCGCGGTCGAGGAAGAACTGAAGGCCACGCTCGAGGTTGCAGACGGGGCGGCCGAAGAGGACATCCAGCAGCTGACCGCAGTCTACCAGGCGATGAAGCCCAAAGATGCAGCCGCGCTGTTCGAAACGATGTCCCCGGAATTCGCCGCCGGTTTCCTGGGTCGCATGCCCCCGGATTCGGCCGCCGCGATCCTGTCGGGCATGTCGGCCGAGGCTGCCTACGGCGTCAGCGTCATCGTCGCCGGACGAAACGCCGAAGTGCCGAAGGACTAGTCAGAGAGTCTTAACCCACCGCGCGGATACTGCCGGTGAACCGCAACGGAACAGGACGCCACCATGCTCGGCTTCGTCGGCATTGCCGTAATTCTCGTGATGGTCTTCGGCGGTTACGTCCTCGCCGGCGGCAAGATGGGGATCATCCTCAAGGCCCTGCCGTTCGAGATGATCATGATCGGCGGCGCGGCCGTCGGCGCGTTCCTGATTTCCAACGATATGGCTTCGGTCAAGCACACGCTCAAGGACGTCGGCAAGGTGTTCAAGGGGCCGAAGTGGAAGACGGCCGACTATCGCGATCTGCTTTGTCTGTTGTTCGAACTGATCCGCCTTGCCAAGGCCAACCCCGTCGCGCTCGAGGAACACGTCGAATCCCCTGACAACTCGTCGATCTTCAGCAAATACCCCCGCATCCAGCATGACCATGAAGCGATGGAGCTGATCTGCGACACGCTGCGCGCGGCCTCGATGAACTATGACGATCCGCACCAGGTCGAGGAGGTGCTCGACAAGCGGATGGAGGCGACGCTGCACCACGCCATGCATTCCAGCCATGCCCTGCAGACGATGGCTGACGGCCTGCCCGCCCTTGGCATCGTTGCGGCCGTGCTTGGCGTGATCAAGACGATGGGCTCGATCGACCAGCCGCCTGAGGTGCTGGGCAAGATGATCGGCGGCGCCCTGGTCGGGACCTTCCTCGGGGTGTTCCTGGCCTATGGCCTGATGGGTCCCTTCGCCGCCCGGGTGAAGACCGTGGTCGAGGAAGACATCCACTTCTACCAGCTTATCCGCGAAGTCCTGATCGCGAACCTGCACCGCCACCCCGCCAACATCTGCATCGAGGTCGGTCGTCAGAACACGCCACATCATGTGCGGCCGGGCTTTGGTGACCTGGAAGAGGCGATCCGCAACCTCAAGCAGGACGCGGCATGATCCGGCTGCTTCTGCTGCTACTGGCGCTTGCCAGCCCGCTTCAGGCTGAGCCCGCGCGCGTCTATTCCGGCGAGCATGGCGGTTTCACTCGCCTGGTGATCGAGCTTCCTTCGGCCGCGGACTGGACCGTCGGCCGCACGCCCGAGGGCTATGCCTTCGGAGTCGATGGCACAGACCTCACCGGGTTTGATGTTGCCACGGTCTGGCAGCGGATTGCCCGGACCCGCATCACCGCGCTCGACAGTGACGACGAAGGCCGCACCCTGCGCCTGACGCTGGGGTGCGACTGCCATGTCTTTCCGTTCGAATACCAGCCCGGCGTCGTCGTGCTTGACGTAAAACCGGGTCCTGCGCCCGAAGGGTCGGCGTTCGAGGCCGATTTCGTCCCGCGTATGGCCGATCCTGACCCGGTCGCCGACGCCCAGGCCGTTGGCACATATGACTGGATAGCCGGTCTTCCCGAAAAGAAGGCCCGACCAACCGACCTGCCGCTGCCGTTGTCCACCGGTGAGGTCTCGCTGGAGCCGATCCGCGAGGCGCTGTTGCAGCAGATCGCCCGAGGTGCGGCCGATGGAGTCGTGGACATCGGGGCAGTTCTTCCGGCGGAAGCCGACAGCGCAGCGCCCGCAGAGGCCCTGCCCTGGTCCAATATTCGCATTGGCGAGCAGCCCGGTATCCTTGTGACAAGTCCTGACGAGCGCGACGATGGCCCGCTTCCCGCCGAAACCTGCGTTTCGGAAGACCTTCTAGACCTGGCATCCTGGGGAGAAGGTGCGACGCCCCTCGATCTCTTGGCGAAGTCCCGCGCGGATCTTTATGGCGAGTTCGATGCTCCCGAGGAAGAGGCCATCCTTCAGTCGGTGCGGACGCTTCTCTATCTCGGCTTCGGGGCCGAGGCTGCACAGCAGGCCGCACTTTCCGACCTGGGATCCGAAGACGCGACGCTTGCGCTGTATCGGTCGATGGCCCGCCTCGTCGACGGCGAAAGCGACCCCGAGACCCCGTTCTCAGCCATGCTTGACTGCGACGGGCCGGCCGCGCTCTGGGCCGCTCTGGCCCGCGACCGGTTGCCACCCGGACCTGGCGTGAACAGCGACGCGATCCTGCGGGCCTTTCTGGCGCTGCCGCCGCATCTGCGGGGCCACCTCGGAAGCGCGCTTGCCGAAAAGTTCCTGGCACTTGGAAATGAGGATGCGGTCCGTGTGATCCGCGATGCGATGGACCGCGCGCCGAACGCCGATCGCAAGACCGTAGCCTTGCTCGATGCGGAAAGCGATCTTAACAGCGGCGATGCGGAGGCTGCCCGCGATCATGCGCTTGAGGCCGTCGCCCTTGACGGAGATGAGACAGAAGCTCTTATCGCATTGGTCGAAACCCATGTCCGAAAGCTGGATCCGATTAGCCCCGAAGTGCCCGAAGCGCTTTTGGCCCTGCGGGGTGAGATCGGGGATGGCGATCCTGCCGCACCCGTGGACCGCGCCATCGTTCTTTCGCTCGGGCTTTCCGGGCAGACCGACGCAGCCTTTGCCCATCCCGGGGCGCAGGGCGAAACCGCCAAGGAGCTCTGGCGCGTCGTGGAGGCGCGTGCGCCGGATGACGAGTTCCTGCGTCATGCCGTGCTGCCGCCTGGCTCCGTGGCACCGGACCTTGACCCCGCGCTTGACCTTGATATCGCGCGGCGCCTTCTCGGACTTGGATTTCCCGATGCGGCGCTTGTCTGGCTTGGGAAGACCACGCCCGCCGACGCGGTGGATCGGCGGCTTGTCGCAGCCGAGGCCGAACTTGACACCGGCGATGCGCAGGCGGTGATCGCGCTTCTTGCCGGAGAATCCGGCCCCGAGGCCGCCGGGCTCCGCGCCGCAGCCTTGGTGCAACTGGGTGATTTTGCTGCCGCCGCGTCTGCCCTTTCTGCCACCGGCCAGACCGAGGCTGCGCTGCGGGCCGGGCTCTGGCAGGAGGACTGGTCCAACCTTGATCCGACCGCCCCCGAACCCTGGCAGGCCGCAGCACGTCTGGCCAAGCCCGCCGGGTCCGATTCCGAGAAGGGCCTTCTGGGCCGCGGCGAAGATGCCGTTGCGACCAGTGCGGCCGCACGCAGCACGATCGAAGCCCTGCTGAGCGCGGTCGCCGTGCCAGATGGTGGGTGACGCCCGGTAACCAGCCGGAAAGATTCGCCCGATAGGGTGATGGAAGACCCCCTGCAGAAGGCAGGGATTCCCGGCGTGAACAAGGATCAAGATGCCGTTCGCCCTGCTGCGCCAGACCCTGACCCGCGTCGCAATATTCTGGGCGATTGCGCATCCGACCCCGGGCCTGACGCGTGGTGACCCTGCCACCTTGTGCCGCGATGCCGCAATAGAGGCTTCGGATGCCACCGGCGTTCCGCTCGAGGTGTTGATGGCGGTGACGACGGTCGAAACCGGCCGCGACGGTCGCCCCTGGCCCTGGACGGTCAATTTTGGCGGCGACGGGTACTGGTTTGACAGCGCCGCCGAAGCCAAAGCCAGCGTTGACGAGGCTCTGCGCAAGGGTGCCACCAACATCGATCTTGGCTGCTTTCAGCTGAACTACCGCTGGCACGCCGAAGCGTTCTCGTCGATCGATGACATGCTGGACCCGGCCCGCAATGCCGCCTACGCGGCAAAGTATCTTGCGCGCCAGTATGCCAGGACCGGCGACTGGGCGCTTGCCGCAGCGGCCTACCATTCGGCAACTCCGGAATATGCCAGGGTCTACCAGACCAAGTTCGAGGCAACCTATGCCCGCCTGTCCTCCGGCGCTGAACCGGACGCCGACGATCCGGCCCCGGTCGCGGCACCCAGAGCCAACGGCTTTCCCTTGCTCGTCGCCGGTGCAGGCGGTCTGAACGGGTCGCTCTTCCCGTCGGTTGCGGGCCGAAAGCCGCTGATCGGAGGTCAGTGATGCCCGGCGGCTTCTCGGTGCAGACCATCTTCCGGCCAACGATCCTGCTCGCCATCGGCCTGATGGCCGTGATCGTCATGATGATCCTGCCGGTTCCAGCGGCGGTGCTGGACATCGGGCTCGCACTTTCGTTCGCGTTGGCGATCCTGATGCTGACGGTCACCCTTTTCATCGATCGACCGCTCGATTTCTCGGCCTTCCCCACGATTCTCCTCGCGTCGCTGCTGCTGCGGCTTGCCCTGAACGTCTCGTCGACCAAGCTGATCATCGGTCAGGGCCACACCGGCACCGATGCTGCCGGCCATGTGATCGAAGGCTTTGCCGAGTTCATCATGGGCGGCGATCTCATTCTGGGTCTCGTGATCTTTGTCGTCCTTCTGATCGTCAACTTCATCGTCATCACCAAGGGTGCCGGGCGGATGGCCGAAGTCGGCGCGCGTTTTGCGCTGGACGGGATGCCGGGGCGGCAGCTTGCCATCGACGCCGACATGTCCGCTGGGGCCATCGACCACGCAGAAGCCCGGCGTCGACGCGAACAGGAACTTGCCGAGACCAACTTCTTCGGCTCGCTCGACGGGGCGTCCAAGTTCGTGAAAGGCGATGCCATTGCCGGCCTGTTGATCACCATGCTGAACATCGTGGTCGGGCTGATCGTCGGCGTGTTCGTTCACGGGCTGGACGCCGCAACCGCCTTCAAGACCTACACGATCCTGACTGTCGGCGACGGTCTTGTCAGTCAGATTCCCGCAGTCATCATTTCGGTCGCTGCGGCCTTGCTGCTGGCAAAGGGCAGTCAGAAGGGGGCTGTCGACGTCTCGTTCTTCGCGCAGCTGGGGCGCTATCCCGGCGCGCTGGGTACGGTGGCCGGCTTGATGGCGCTGTTCGCTCTCGTCCCGGGCATGCCGTTCGTGCCCTTCATGCTGACGGCCCTGTCGCTTGGCGGACTGGCGTTCCTCCAGGCCAGACAAAGCCGGAAGGCAGAGGAGCCGGAAGCGCCGAAACTGGAACAGCCCAAGCCCCGGTCGATCGGCGATGTTCTCGACTTCGATGACATCCACATCGAGTTCGCGCCGAACCTCGTGGCGATGGTGCTGGACCCGGCCACGGGACTGGACAGCCGGATTGCCAACATGCGCAATCACGTCGCAACGACCTTCGGACTGATCCTGCCCGAAATCCGCTTGACCGACGAAGGTGCGCTGCAGCCCGGGCAGTACCGGATCCGCCTGCAGGGCGTGGAGCGGGTTTCCGACCGCCTTTATCCCGACCGGGTCCTGGTTCTTCTGACCGAAGGCACCGGGGCCCCGGACGGACTTGACGCGCGCGAGCCGGTCTATGGTGCACCCGCCCGCTGGATTCGCCCGGACCAGCAAGAGGATGCGGCCCTCTCCGGCCTGACGGTCGTCTCTCCGACCGAGGTGCTGGCGACCCATCTTCTGGAAGTGCTGAAGTCGAACCTGTCGCGCCTTCTGACCCTGCGCGGTCTGCGCCGGCTTCTGGACGAGTTCGTTCGCCTGTCCGATCCGGTGCGTGCTGAAGCGAACCGCCGCTTGCTGGACGAACTTCTGCCCGAGAAGGTGCCGATGGATCTTCTGCACGCGGTGCTGCGGCTTTTGCTGGACGAAAGGGTCTCGATCCGCAACCTGCCTCTGATCCTCGAAGCCGTGGCCGAGGCCCGTGGTCTGGGCACGCCGGAAGCGATCTGCGAGCATGTGCGTCAGAGGCTCGGCTTCCAGATCGTCGCCGAACTGAAGCGGCCCGACGGGTCCATCCCGTTGATCCAGCTTGCTCCAGACTGGGAAAAGACCTTCGCGACCTACCAGATCGATGGTGAGCGTGGCCAGCGTGACATCGCCCTCCCACCCGAGCTTTTTGCCCGACTTGCCAACGGCTTGACCGACCGGGTCAATCGGGCGGCCGAAACGGGTGTCTATCCGGCTCTGGTCACCTCGGTCGGTCGCAGGCGTTTTCTGCGTACCGTCGTGCAAGCCAAGGGCCTGCAGATGCCCGTCCTGTCCTATGAAGAGATCGCGACGGATGCGCGGCCAGCGCTTCTGGGTCAGGTGCCCGCATGAACGGGATCATCGCCGAACTGTCCGCGCTTCTCGACCTGGCCGAGGGCATCGCCTGGGCTGCGGCCCTTGCCTTTGTCCGCATTGGCGCCATGGTCACGCTGATGCCGGGGTTCGGTGAGACCGCCGTGCCGCAGCGGGTCAAGCTTGCCCTGGTCGTGGTCTTCACGCTGGTGGTCGCACCCATGTTGACTGACCGGGTCGCCGGACTGCAGCCGTCGTTTCTGGCGCTCGGTGGAGAGGCCGTGGCGGGCCTTCTGCTTGGGATCGGGCTTCGCCTCTTTGTCATGGCGCTGCAGACCGCCGCGACGATCATTGCCCAGGCGACGACCCTGTCGCAGCTGGTCGGCGGCGTCGCACCCGAGCCGCAGCCGGCCATCGGCAACCTGTTCCTGATCGCCGGGATCGCGCTGGCGTTGTCGGCCGGGCTGCATGTCCGCGCGGCCGAGCTGGTGCTTCTGTCCTATGACATCCTTCCCGCGGGCGGCCGACCCGTGGCAAAGGACGCCGCTGACTGGGGCCTTGCCCTCATCAGCCGCACCTTCAGCCTTGCCTTCATGCTCTCGGCACCCTTCGTCATTGCCTCGATGCTCTACAACCTTGCGCTGGGTGCCATCAACCGGGCCATGCCGACGCTGATGGTGTCGATGGTCGGCGCTCCGGCCCTGACGCTTGGGTCCCTGGCACTCTTGGCGGTTGCGACCCCGGTGATCCTCGCGGCCTGGCTTGCTGCCTTTGGCGAGCATCTCGCCCAACCCTTCGCGGTGACACCATGAGCGGCGGCGAGGACGACGACAGCGACAAGCAACACGAGGCCTCGCAGCAGAAACTGGACCGGGCCCGCCAGGATGGCGACATTCCCCGGTCCGTCGATCTGCAGACTGCGGCGGCGACGGGTGGCCTCCTCCTCGCGCTCTTCGGCCTTGGGGCCTGGGCGGTCGAGCGCGCCGGAACGGCAGGAATGGTGCTGCTGGATCAGTCCGACCGGCTGTCCACGCTGGTGGTGACCGGCGGCGGGGCGGTCGTCGCGGGGTTGACGCTCGGTCTTGCCGCCCCACCGCTGACCCTGATACTGGTCTCTCCGATCCTGGTCCTTGCCCTTTTGGTGGCAAGCCGGGGCCTCGTCTTCGCTCCGAAGAAACTTGCGCCGCAACTGTCGCGAATCTCGCCCCTCGCGACGGCAAAGCAGAAGTTCGGGATCGAGGGATTGGTGGAGTTCGGCAAGAGCGCGACCAAGCTTTGCCTCGTCTCGGTGATCCTCTCCTACTTTCTGGCGCACCGGATGGAGGACATCCTGGCCAGTCTCTACCTCAGCCCGGCGATGTCGGCCGCCTTGTTGGCGCGGCTGACGCTGGAGCTTCTGTTCTTCCTGTTCCTCATCCAGCTTGCACTCGGCGGCGCGGATTTCCTCTGGCAACTCCATCACCATCGTCAGCGGCACCGGATGTCGCGCAAGGAGATGATGGACGAGTTCAAGGAAAGCGAGGGCGACCCGCACCTGAAATCGGCGCGCCGCCAGCGCGCGCAAGAAGTGGCGACCAACCGGATGCTGACCGATGTGGCGACAGCGGATGTCGTTGTGGTCAACCCGACGCACTATGCGGTGGCGCTGAAATGGGATCGGGGCAAGGGTGGTGCGCCGGTCTGCGTGGCCAAGGGTGTCGATGAGATCGCGGCCAAGATTCGAGAACGCGCGGCGGTGCATGGCGTGCCGATCCACAGCGACCCGCCGACCGCCCGCGCCATCCATGCAACCGTCGAGATCGGCCAGGAAATCCGGGTGGAGCACTATCGCGCGATTGCCGCGGCGATCCGCTTTGCCGATGCCCTGCGCCGGAAAGCCCGGAAGCGATGAGCAAGGCAAGGGATCTTTCCCGCCTGGCGGACCTGGCCCAACTCATGCTGGACCATCGTCTGGGGCAGTTGCGCCAAAGTGCAGATGCGCTTGACCAAAGCAGGATGCAGCTCGCCGCGGTCAATCGTGCGGCAAAGCCTGCGGACCTCGATCCAGTCACCGCGGCGCGGGTCGGGCTCGGGTACGATCGCTGGGCGGATGTCCGGCGCGCCGAGTTGAACCTCGTCATCGCGAGACAAAGCGCTGCCTGGCACGAGGCGCGAAGCGAGGCCCAGACCGCCTTCGGCCGGGTTCAGGCGCTGCAAGCACTGGCGACACAGGCAAAGGCGCGCCGCTGACCTTCATACGAAAACCCGCCCGGGGCATGCGCGCCGGGCGGGTGTAGATCTTCCGAAGGCCCAGTTTCGACCCCGCGGTTAACCGTCCTGCCGGGCGATGTCGGTGATCAGGACATCGCTGACCATCGTTCCAAGAATCAGGGCCGCTGCCTCTTTCAGGCTGGTGCGCAGCACGACGAGGTTCGACCCGTCGGTGAAGGAACCCGAGAAGCCGCCGATATTGGCATGGTCGAACAGCACTTGCAGGAAGGAATCCCGCAACTTGGGCTCGCGCTGGTAAACCGTTTCGGTGTTTCCGGCTGCGACTTCCAGCGACAGTGACAGGACCACCATCGAGGCGACGCGGCCGTCCTCGACCACGGGCACGATGAACTGATTGTTCATCTTGACGTATTCCGGCGCGCCTTCTTCCGGCTCGGCACCCTCCTCTCCGCCGTCCGTGGCCTCCTCATCGCCTGCCTGGTCGCCAGCCTCGGCTTCGGTTGCGTGATCTGCCGCTTCGGCGGGCGGGCGCAGGAACAACCCGGCGCCTGCGCCTCCACCAAGACCGATCAGAGCGAGGAGAACGGGAATGAGTTTGCGCAGCATGATCAGAACGGCATCACGATATCGGCGACCTGCTGGCCGTAGGTCGGCTGCTGCACGTCGGTGATCTGCCCGCGCCCACCATAGGCGATCTGAGCGCCTGCGATCTTGTCGTAGGTGATCTCGTTCTCACGCGAGATGTCGCTGGGACGGACATAGCCGGTCACGATCAGCTCGCGCATCTCGAAGTTCACCCGGACCTCTTGCTGCCCTTCGACCCGAAGGACACCGTTCGGCAGCTCTTCGACCACGGTCGCAGCGATGCGCAGGGTCAGCTTTTCCTTCCGCGAGACCGACCCCTGGCCCTTGAAGGTCGAGGACGAGTTCATGTCGAAAGCGTCGCCCAGGCTCGCGCCTTCGGGGAGGCTTTCGTTCAGGCGCTGCGGGATGCCGAGAAGGTCGGGGATGCCACCGCTCTGCTCGCCATTGCGGCTGCGGCCGGTCGAGTTCGAGATCGAGGCGCTGTCGTCGATCTCGATCACCACGGTCAGGATATCGCCGCGCCGTGCTGCGCGCCGGTCGCCGAAAAGCGACTCGTTGCCGGCCGTCCAGAGCGAGGAGGCATCGGTTGGCGTCTCGGGTGCCACGTCGTCCGGGAGTTCGGCGGAATACATCGCGTAGTGCTGGTCGCTGCCCTCCAGCCCCGAGAATTCTGGCGCGCGTCCGACCTGTTCAAGCTTGGCGCAACCGGCCAGTGCAAGGATCGTCACCATCAGGCATCGCTTCATCATTTCAACCATTCCATCCGACATAGACTGCTCCGTCCGGGCCGATGCGACCCGTGACTGTGTTTCGTGAGCCGAGGTTCATCACCCGGATCTCATCCCCTTCCGACCCGCGGCCCAGAGCCCTGCCTTCGGTCGAGATCGCAAGGCCGCCCGAGACATAGACGAGCGTCACCAGCTGATTGCGGTCGACGAGCGTCGGCGGGCCAAAGTCGCCGAGACGCACGGGCTTGCCGGCATAGATCGCGACTCGCGCCTCCTGACCGATCGCGGCGGAGGGGTCGCTCAGCGCACCCGGAAGCTCAGCGCTGACGAGCGTCAGGTCTTCGGGCGCGATCAGGGTCTTGGCACGGATCGTCCGGGTCGCGACCACGCTTTCGGCAAAGGCTGGGGCCGCAAGGGCAAAGATCAGGAAAAACCGCAACATCAGCGCACCTGCGTCGTTGCGGCCAGCATCTGGTCGGCGGCGGTGATCACCTTGGCGTTCAACTCGTAGCCGCGCTGGGCCTTGATGAGTTCGGTCACTTCGCGCACGGCATCGACAGAGCTGCTTTCCAGGTAGCCATGACGCAGCGTCCCGATGCCTGCGTCTCCGGGTGTGCCCGAAAAGGCGGCACCCGAAGCCGGGCTTTCGAGGAACAGGTTCGACCCGATCGCCTCCAGCCCCTTTTCGTTGGGGAAAGTGGACAGGGTCAGCTGGCCGATGAGTTCTGGATCGACGCGATCGGCAAAGTCGGCCCAGACCTCGCCCGAGGGGCTGATCGTCAGACCGCGAGCGTCGGCCGGAATGGTGATGCCGGGCACGACGGGATAGCCGTCGGATGTCACGATCAGCCCCTCGGCCGACCGTTTCAGCGCTCCGTCGCGCGTATAGCCGATCTGACCCGTCGGCATCTGGACCTCAAGATACCCGTTCCCGTCGATGGCGACGTCAAGGTCCCCGCCCGTCGCCTCAAGCGAGCCCTGGCCGATGACGACCGACACCGCAGCCGGACGCACGCCGAGGCCGATCTGGATTCCGGTCGGCAGCATCGACCCGTCCGAGGCCGAGACGCTGCCGGGCCGGGCCATCTGCTGGTAGGTGAGATCGGCAAAGTCGGCCCGGCGGGGGTTGTAGCCGGTGGTCGACATGTTGGCGAGGTTGTTCGAGACGACATCGACCTTCATCTGCTGGGCGGCCATGCCCGTCGCGGCGATCTGCAGTGCCTTCATGCGGGCCTCCTATCGGCCAAGGGTCGAGATGACACCGCGGACACGCTCGTCCTCGGCATCAAGAAACTTCTGGCCCAGTTCGTAGGCGCGCTGGACCTCGATCATGCGAGCAATTTCCGAGACCGGCTCGACGTTGCTGTCTTCAAGCATCCCTTGCAGGATCGTCGCCCCCTCGGCCGGTTCGAGCGCTCCGGCTTCGAAGAGTGTTCTGGCCTGATGGCGGAGGGAGAGCGGGTCGGTGGGTTGCCAGAGCCCGATCTGCGCTATGGGCTGACCATCCGCCGACATGGTGCCGTCGGCTGCGATGGCCACGCCGCGTGCGTCCGGCGGCACGAAGACCGGCGCGCCACCGGCATCGAGCACCCGGTAGCCGTCGGGTGTCACCAGCTCGCCTGCCGCGTTCGGAGTGAAGCTTCCCGCGCGGGTCAGGCGTTCGCCCTGAGGTGTTTCGATCAGGAAGAAGCCATCGCCCTGGATGGCGAGGTCGTACTGCCCGCCAGTCTGGCTAAGCGTGGACTGCGACAGGTCGACAAGGCGGCCGCTGGCATCGGCCATCGAGAGGGAGGGGTCCTGATCCAGCACCGCGACATATTCGGAGAACACGACGCCCTCGCGCCGGAAACCGGTGGTCGAGGAGTTGGCGATGTTGTTCGCAACCACCCCCATTTCGCGCATCAGTCCGGATTGGCGGTTCAGCGTGGCATAGCCTGCGGCATCCATGGCTTAGCCCCCTGCGATCTGCGGAATCAGGGTTTCGGTGAAGAAGCTCACCAGAGTCGCGGTCATGAAGCTCATCGACAGCCAGAAGACAGCCAGCATCGCCCCGGCCTTGGGAACAAAGGTCAGGGTCATTTCCTGCACAGAGGTCAGGGCCTGAAAGAGACCGACGACCACGCCGACCACCAGTGCCACGGTCAGCAAAGGTGCCGAGATCACCACCGAGACCCATAGACCCTGTCGGGTCAGATCTAAGATCATCGCCTCGGTCATACCGGCATCCTCAGGATTTCCTGGTAGGCTTCGACGACCCTGTCACGCACGGTGGCGACGGTTTCGACCGCCAGCTGCGAAGAGGCCAGCGCCTGCACCAGAGCATTCGGATCGGCCCCACCGGACATCGCTGCCCGGGCGGTCGCCTCATGCTCTTGCAGGGCACCCATGAAATTGCCCGCAAGCTTGGCGAAGCCTTCTTCCGCCGCCCCAGCCTTTGGCTGTGGGGCGGCGGCGCTGCGGGCATTCGCATAGGCCTGGGAAACGAAAGAGGTCTTCACATCCATTCTGGATCTCCTCTATCGGCGCAACAGGTCGAACAGGCTTTGCGTCATTTGACGCGTCTGGTCGAACATCCTGAGGTTCGCCTCATAGCTGCGCTGCGCTTCGCGCGCGTCAGCGATTTCGATCACCAGATCGACATTCGAGCCGTCGTAGTAACCGGTTTCATCCGCCAACGGGTTGCCGGGATCGTAGATCTTGGTCAGGTCGCTTCGGTCCAGTTTCACCGGACCGGCTTCGACAAGGCCGGTGTCCATAGCCCGGTCGAAGGTCATCACCTTGCGCCGGTAGCCAGGGGTATCGACGTTGGCGATGTTCTCGGACACATGCCGCAGACGCATGGCCTGTGCTTCCATGCCGGAGGCCGCAAAGGACAGGGAGGAGATCAGGTCATTGCCCATCGTTCACCTCACCGCGGCCGGCCAAGGCTGGCCCGGATCACGTCCGAGGTCGCCCGGTAGATTGCGAGAGCCATTTCATGGTCCTGCCGCGCCTGAACCGATTTCACCATCTCGGCCTCAAGCGAGACGGAGTTGCCGTTTGGCGATTCACGCCCACGGACAATGTCGGGCTGGGGCAGGGTCGACGGCGATGCGGCAGTCATATGGCCCGGCCGAGTGGCGCGCATCGGCGCGCCCGCTTCCTCAAAAACCTCGGAAAACGCGGGCAGGTCCTGCGCCTTGTACCCGGGGGTATCGGCATTCGCCACATTCTCGGCGATGACCGACATGCGTGCCCCGGAATAGGCAGCCAGAGACTGCGCCATTCGGGTAAGTTCCAGTTTCTCGAACATCGGGGCTTCTCCCTCGACCTGCTTCACCAAGGCTTAAGGGTGATTCGTTTAGAAACGGTTGAGAGCGAACAAAGGGAGAATCCCGTGGCCGGACTTTTCGATGGCCTCCTGGCAGAGATCGCCACCAGCGCGCCGGTCAGGCGCATAGGCCGCATCGTCGAAACCCGGCGCGGACTTGCCGAAGTGGCGGGGTTGGACCTGGCAACCATCGGCGATCGCGTCCTGATCCACAGCCGCGACGGCGCGGCCGGAGGAGAGGTCCTGCGCCTGACACCCGGACGCTGTTCGGTGCTGCCGGATGCGTCGGGCGATGGCATGGCGATCGGCGACCGGGTCGAGCTTTTGGGCAAGGCCGAAATTGCACCCGATGACAGCTGGGTCGGGCGGGTCATCGATGCGACTGGCCAGCCACTGGATGGCAGGCCGCTTTTACGCGGCCCCAGACCGCGTGCCCTGCGCGCACCTGCCCCCCCAGCCGCAAGCCGACGTCGCCTGGGCGCTCGGCTGGAAACCGGGGTTGCGGTGTTCGATACGCTTCTTCCCTTGGTGCGCGGGCAGCGGATCGGCCTTTTCGCCGGATCGGGCGTCGGCAAGTCCTCGCTTCTGGCCAAGTTCGCCCGCGGGGTCGAGGCGGATGTGGTCGTGATCGCCCTGGTCGGTGAACGCGGCCGCGAACTGCGTGAGTTCACCGAGCGTGTGCTTGGCCCGCAGGGCATGGCCCGCAGCGTTGTCGTGACCGCCACTTCGGACCAGTCACCGCTGATGCGACGGATGTGCGCGCTGACGGCGATGGCGGTGGCAGAGCATTTCCGCGATCAGGGACAGCACGTTCTGCTTCTGGTCGACAGCGTCACCCGCTTTGCCGAAGCGCACCGCGAGGTCGCGCTTGCCGGCGGCGAAGGCGCGTCGCTGCGCGGTTTCCCGCCCTCGCTGACCCAGGCGATCATGGGGCTGGCGGAACGGGCCGGTCCGGGGCCGGAAGGGACAGGCGACATCACGGCCGTCTTCTCGGTCCTTGTCGCGGGGTCGGACATGGAAGAACCGGTGGCCGATATCCTGCGCGGGGTCTTGGACGGGCATGTGGTGATGGACCGCCGGATCGCCGAACGCGGGCGGTTTCCCGCGATCGACCTTCTGCGGTCTGTGTCCCGATCGCTGCCTGATGCGGCCAGCGATGAGGAAAACCTGCTGATCGGCGACGCGCGGCGGCTTCTTGGGGCCTATGACCGGGCCGAGATGATGATCCAGGCCGGGCTTTATGCCTCGGGCTCGGACCCGGTGATTGACCGAGCCATCAAGGCCTGGCCGCAACTTGACGGTTTCCTGGCCGAACCCGCGCCCGCAAACGGGATCGCGGGCAGCTTCGAAAGGCTCCGCGCCAGCCTGAAGACGTGACCGGCGCGGAGATCCTAGCCAATCGCGTGCGACAGGCTTTCCCAGACCAGGCTCAGGGCGATCCCGATCAGGATCAGCCCCCCGGCCCAGGCCATCGCCTCCCGCGCTTTGCGGCTTTCGTTCAGCGTCCTGGCCATCGTCCCGCCCAGCCAGGCGACCACCAGATCGGCCGGGATCGCCGTCAGCGGCACCAGGATGCCAAGGAGGAGGAGCTGAAGCGTGACGTCGCCCTGGCCTTGCGCTCCGCTGTCCAACGCGACGAAGGGCGGCAAGAACAAGGCGAAGAAGAGCACCGTCTTGGGGTTCAGAAGCTCTACCAGAACACCCTGCCACATGATCTGCGCCAAGGGTTTCTGGGTAACCGACGTCGCCGCAAGGTCCGCCTGCGCCGTTGCCCGTGCCTCGCGGATCATGCCGACTCCCAGCCAGACCAGATAGGCGGCACCAAGGTACTTCAACGCCAGGACCAGCTCGTCGAAGGTCATGAACACCGCGCCAAGCCCCCAGGCCGTGGCGATGGCCAGAAGCACTCCGCCCAGACAAAGGCCAATGGCCGAGGCAAACCCGGCGGAACGGCTTTGCCCCACCGTGCGCGACAGGACGTAAAGCATCGAAGGCCCGGGCGTCGCACTGAGTGCAAGGCCTGCGACCGCAACGGCAAGAAACGATTCGAGCGGGGGCATGATCTAGACACCGTTCCGTTGGATTCGGGTCTCGAACGGGTTCGCGTAGGACCGCTTGGGCGCTGGTGCGGCCCCCATTGCGGCCAGCCGCTGACGTTGCCGCAGGTAGGGGAAGTCGCGCAGAAGCATCCGTTCCAGATGCGCACCCGCTTGAAACGGCTCATATTTCGCGCGGCGATCACCCATCAGAAGCTGCGGGAACGGCCGGATCACCGTGTCATGGTTCGCGGCCACGAAATAGGGCATCGAGAACCGTTCGCGGCTGCGGTTCAGCACGCGATGCGGTGTCGAGCGCAGCATCCCGTTGGTCCAGGCTTCCAGCATGTCGCCAATGTTCACCACATAGGCGCCGTGGTCCACCGGAACGTCGATCCACCGGTCGTCCTGCGCCAGAACTTGCAGACCTTCGTTCCGGGTGTGGAGGAGCGTGAGGCATTCATAGTCCGTATGCGCCCCCATGTTCACCGAGCCACTGTCTGCTGCCTGCTCTGGCCGCACGTAATGCAACAGGCGAAGCTGCGAGACAGGCTTGCTCATCTGTTCGGTGATTGCCCCCTTGGGCAGCCCAAGGAACAACTCAAGCGCGCCGCAGATCAGGCGGCCCAGGTAGGATACCTCGGCGTAGTACCGCGACACGGTCGACCGAAACCCGGCAAGATCCGGCCAGACGTTCGGGCCAAGGACCAGATTTCCGGCCAAGAAGTCCGGATCGTCAGCGGGCAGATCCAGCCCCATATCGAAGGCTTCGTAGTTGCGATGCACCTCGTCGGCATAATCGCCCCGCTCTGAAAATGGCACGTAACCCCGGTGGTTCGGACTTTTGCCGATGTAGTAGCGCTGCTTTTCCGTTTCGGGCAGGGCGAAGAACCGTTCCGCCGCCCGGTAGGTCGACATGATGAGATCCAGGTCAACCCCGTGGTTGCGAATCCGGAAAAACCCGATGTCACGCGCTGCCGATCCGATCCTGTCGGCCACGCACCTGACGTCTTCCGGTGATCCCCGCCGCAGGGCACCGACGTCGATCAAGGGCAGATCGTAGGTCGGCAAGCGTTCAAGTGCCAATGAATTAGACATCGAATCCTCCATTGTTGTGGAAGATCGAAGCTAGGGATTCATGGTTAACAAAGTGTTCCCGTGTTACACGCGAGCAGGGAAATACAGCCGGAAGGTCGAGCCTTTTGCCACTTCGGAAACGACCGAGATGGTCCCCCCGGATTGCTGCGTCAGTCCCTTTACGATCGAGAGCCCGAGGCCGGTTCCCGAACCCACGGGCTTGGTCGTGAAGAACGGGTCAAATATCTGCGACAGGCGGTCGGCGGGAATTCCGACACCGCTATCCATGACGCTAAGCAGGACGTGCCGGCCCGGAGCAGGCCCGGCAGGGTCTTCGGTCAGCATCGTGCGGATGTTCTCGGTCCGGATGACCACCTTCCCCGTTGGCCCCATTGCAGCGAGCGCGTTTTCGACAAGGTTGCAGAGGATCTGCTCGAAGGCCCTGGCATCCACCGAAATCGGCCAGAGCCCGTCCTGCAGATCGAAAGCCAGCCGCTCGGTCGTCGAAGGCGGCTGGCGGTCGGCAAAGCCCGCGATCAGCGGATTGAGATCCGCAACAACCGGACTTAACCGCGTTCGCTGGGCAAAGGACAGCATGTCGCGCACAAGCTTTGCCCCTCTTTCCCCCGCCCGCTGCGCGTCAAGCAGACTTTCCAGCGCCGTTGGAGCGGAGGGATCGGCTTGTGCGATCTCAAGATTGCCAAGCACGACGGTCAGGAGATTGTTGAACTCATGCGCGAAACGCCCGGTAAGCTTGCCGATCGATTCCAGGCGGCGCGCTTCAAACAGGCGCGCTTCAAGTGCCTTTCGGGCGGTGATTTCCTGGCTCAGCTGGTCATGCGACGCCACCAGCTCGCGGTAACGTTGCGCCGACCGCTGGGCTTCGGCGAGAAGCTCAAGCTTGGCGCCGGTCATCGCGGCCACGGTATCGAGGATCTCCAGCTCGACCTCGCCAAAGGCTTCCGGTTCGGGGTGTTCGCTGTCGATCACGCCCACCACGCGCCCGCGAAACGTCAGGGGTACGCAGATTTCTGATCGGGCGAGGCTCGTGTCCGGGATATAGTTCTGATCGCTGGAAAGGTCATCGACGATGATTGCTTTTCCGGTCTTTGCCACTTTGCCGGTAATCCCCCGACCAAATGGAATGACCAGGGGATTGAGTATGTTACGACCGAAGGGGTTCTTCTCTCCCCAGGCCGCCACCTGCCGAAGCTCGGTCTGGTCGGCGTTGGCCTGATAGATGACGCAATCGACGAACCCCAGCTTGCCGACCACATTCTGGGCGACATACCACAGAAGGTCCTCGGTGCTGGGAATCTGGATAAGATCGACCGCGAACTGGTTCAGTGTTCGCAAAGTCGAGGCTTCCATTGGTGTTCCGCGATGACGGGACGATACAATTGCGGAATGCGGCACTCTTCAGGTTCCTCAAACGCTCCGGTCGCAGCAAGTTAGGCAAAGCCGTCGCTATGGCAAAGCCAAATTGCGCGAGAGGCCACAGATCGCCGGTCCGCTGCCGGTGCCGCGAGCCTTGAGCGCTGTCAGGTGGACGCCGCCGGAGACCGAAGGGCGCGCGGCCGAAGTGCCCCGAAACCTTGCGGCCGACCCAGGTGCCGGCAAGGGATTACCGGCCGTCAGAGCCCCCCCGATGCGACCGCGGTCAACTATCGACGAAGCAGGGTCAGGGCTATCGCAGCCGGTGAACTTGCTGCAGTCTGACTTTGCACGTCCGACTGCAACAGAAAGCGTCGGACAAGCGCGTCCATTTTCTCGGGCTTCGTGAACTGGCTGAGGTCCGACGAGCCGAAGATGGCCTCGGTTTTCGTGCGGAGCACCGAGACCTGCTGATCGATGTCGATCGAAGAAAAGCTCTTCGGGAGCCCCAGCGCCGTCTGCATCACTTCACGCATGGGCGCATTGCCAAGCAGCGTGAACCACTTGGCGGTTTCGCTGGTCGATTTCGACGCCAGCGCCGGTATTTCACGTTCGGCGTTCATGGCAAGCCGGTAGGTGTTGTTCTGGACACCGACCGCTGTTTCAAAGCTTCGCGCGCGGAACTGCTGAATGATTTCGTCCGGGAAGGTTGAAATCCTCGTCCGGGGAACCGAGTAGTCGCCATAGCCGAAGGCTGCGGCAAACTTGGTATACTGCTTGTCCGCCAGCTTGTTCGCCAAGCTGCCTTCCTTCAGCGTGCCGCCTTCCAGAATCTTCTGGATAAAGGCCTTGCTGTTCACATCGCCCTCAAGCCCGAAGGCTGTAAGGGCGATGCGCAGAAGCCGCTTGTCGTTCACCAGCTTCTCGGCGGTGTCCGCCTTGCCGATCCTGTCGCGGAAATAGGCCTCATCCCGCTGCTGGGCGGGAAGCGCCTGCTGCACGGCCTGCTGGCGTGCCATCGTCCGCTTCAGAAACCCCCAGCCAGTATAGCCGGTCAGGGGCAGGACCGGCGCGAAGGTCACGCCCGTCCAGCGGCGAAGAGCCGCTCCTCACGCGGAAGCAGCGACCGCAGGGACTTGAGCGCCTGGTAGTGCTGATTCTCCATCACGGCGCGGCTCGCAGCGGTCAGCTGCGCGCGACTGTCGTAGTCTGTGAGGACCTGTGACAGCTGTTCGATGCCGCGCAGAAGTTGCAGCTTGGCTTCTTCCGGATCGGCGTCACCGGTCAGGACAAGCTGCGCGATATAGCAGACACGGCGCACCGGCGTGTTCACCGCCTCTGGGTGAATGGCATCGCGCAGTCGCAGGATGTTGGCATTCGGCGTCATGATCGCCAGACGGGAACGCTTTTCGCCGTTCTCGATGACGGCACCGTTGATCAGGACACGCTCATGCGGTCCAAGCTTGAGGACAAGGCCGGTCATGCTGCCCCCCCGTCACCCCGGAGGCCGCGCATCACGGCCATGTTGATGTCGGCCAGAACCTCGACGCTTGCGGCGTCGTCAAGCACCGCACGGCTGTGCTTTGCGGTGAACTCGTAAAGGTAGAAGAGCCGGGCACGCAGGGCCGCAGGCAAAGTGTTTCCGGGCAGCGCCACATCGGAGGCCAGCGTGGCCCAAAGCTGGGTATTGTCGGTCACGGCACGGACCAGAGAAGGGAAATCGCTGGAGCGGTTCGCCCAGGCGGCCCGCAGGCGCTGGGTGACCTGCGCCAGAAGATCGTACTCGACAGAGCGAAGCGAACGGGTCGGAGCCTCGCGCTGGGCGTAGCTGACGGCGGAATGGTAAGTCATGGGGTGTCCATCTGTTCGAAAGCGTTGGGGTGAGATGGGCCGCGAAGGTCAACCCTCGCGGCCCGAAGTGCTTAGCGGAACAAGGACAGGAGGCCCTGCGGCTGCTGGTTCGCAATCGACAGCGCCTGGGTGGCCAGCTGCTGCTGGACCTGCAGCGCCTGAAGGCGGGCCGAGGCTTCCTCCATATCGGTATCGACCATCGCGCCGATACCGGTCTTGAGCGAGTCGGTCAGCTGACCGACAAACTCGGACTGGATCTCGATCCGCTTCTGCGACGAACCGAAGCTCGACGCCGCATTGATCGAGGTCTGCAGCAGGCCTTCGATGTCGGTCAGGGCTGCTGCCGGATCAGCCGTAACGTCGATCGAGCCCAGCGCTGCCAGCCCACCTTCGCCGCGGGTGGCGGCCACCGACACAGCAGAGGCCGTGTTGGTGTTGTTGGTGATGCTCAGCACACCGGCTGACGCGGACAGGGTGAAGTCAGACCCGTTGAGGCCACTCTGGGTCAGCGCATTGCGCAGACCTTCGGCCAGCTCGGTGTTGGTGTCGCCTTCCTTCACGACGTAGCGTCCGGTCGTGGTCCCGACCGTGAGTTCGATGGCGTCGCCTTCGATCAGCGCAGTCGCCGTGGCAGGGTTCGCGCCGAAAGCGTTCGAGGCAAGCGCACCGCCCGTACCCTGGAACACGAAAGTGCCGACCGTGCTGGTCGCACCGGCCGCACCCGTCGCGTTGGTGACGGCGCCAAGCGCGGTACCGGACAGCGCCGTGCCGGCCGAAGTCGACAGGTTCTGCGCGGTAACCTGGATGTTGGACGACTCAACCCCCGTATCGCTGCGGTCCAGCGACGACAGGACGTTGATCGACGTCTGCGATCCGTCAACAAGGTTCAGACCGTTGAACTGGGCGGCGCCGACTACCGATTCGATCTGCTTGGTCAGTTCGGTGATGTCCGTCTGCAGCTTGCCACGGTCGACGTTTTCGGCCTGGGCGGCGACGATCTTGCCCTTCATCTCGGTCAAGAGCTTCGTCACCGACTCCGAAGCGTTGCGCGCAACGGTCAGGGTGGCGGTGCCGACGGAAAGGCTGTCAGAAATGCCCTTGAAGCCCTGGACATCCGATTCCATCACTTTGGAGATCGCCCAGACAGCGGCGTTGTCCTTGGCGCTGGCCACCGTCTTGCCGGTCGAGATGTCGGCCTGGGTCTTGTTGAGGTTCATGTTGATGCCCTTCATCGTCTGCAGGGCAACCATCGCGCTGTTGTTGGTCAGGATCGACGACATGTTTCAGTCCTTCACGAGAAGGCCGCAGATTTCACGGCCGGTAAACCACTGGATGTGGCGGAAAGGGCGTTCTGTCCGTGCCGCCGGTTTCCCGGAGGCGCCGCCCCTTCATGAGGCGCGAGATCAATGAAGCGCCAAACCGGCTAATCAATTCCTAATCCCGATAGGGGAAATGCCCGGCATTTGAACCGTATCAGACGCGACGGGCTGGCAGGCCGGACATCGGGGCGATAACGGCCCTTTGTCCGCGGGCGTCATACGTGCTTAGGGTCGGGCCGCGGGTGATTTCGGCCACCCGATGGCGGGCCGCCTTTACGCCACGCATCGCTGCATCCAGCAATCGGGCGTTCCGCTCGGCCTTCGCGCGCAATCTTTCTGCTTCACTTCGGTCATTGGCCCGGACTGCGACTGATTCGATTTCCGGCGCAAGCCTTGCCAGCTCTGGCAGATTCCCGGCAATCAGGGCGTCCGCGGCCCGATCAAGGAGCGCTTCAAGCCGTTCCATCTTCGGACCTCGCCATCGAATTGAAGATCAGTTGGGCAAGGCCGATGCCGCCGCTTTCCACCATCAACCGCGCCTGTTCCTGCCGCAGGAACGAGGAAAACTGCGCCTCTCCTGCGCCTCCACCGAAGGTGCCCTGCATTTCGCCAAGGCCGGAATAGGCAAGCATTTCAGACAGGAAGGTGGCTTCCAGCTCCTCGGCCTTCGCCATCAGCTGTTGCTGACGGACCGAGGGGGTTGCTGCAATCGGGGATATGTCCATTCCAAGCTCCAGACCGGTCGGATTTTCAGCAATGATCCGGATAGCGTGTAAAGAATGGGTAACTTCTGGCGCAGATAAGTAGGGCAGTGCGGCAGAAGTCGTGGAAATCATGCAAAGCGCCCTGGCAGTTATTCAGTTCCCTATGGTTGCGGTTCCGTCGACGGCACCGGACCCGGCACCGATCACGCAGGACTTCGCGATTGCTTTCGCCGCAGATCTACCGGCGTTTGAGGGTGACATTTCACCAGCCGATACCACCACCATCGCCGTGGACCAGTCCTTCGGGTGGTTTCCCGCCGCCATCGCTTTGCCCGGCAGCGTTCCGGTCGGATTGCAGGGTCTGGCGGTGGCAGATGACGCGCAAGGCGATCCGGCGTTTGCAGTGGATGCCACGAGAACACTGAACGAAGGGGACCTACCCAAGCAGGCACCTGCTGTCGGACCTTTCATTCCGCAGGTCGTGGTTGATGGTCGGTCGAATGCGATTGATTCTCCCTCAGATCAGACCAGAGAGGTGCCCGTTCCAGGCCACAAGGCAAAGGATGCGCCTGCGAAAGGCAAGCTTGCTGCCGAGATTGCGCCCTTCCCTGAGCCGCGTTCGCCGGCCAAAAACCTGGACGTGCGGCCGACGGAAGAGGGTCAGGCTGACCAGGTGGCAGAAACGGTCCATGAACGGGGGATTGTCGAACCCGTGCCCAAGCCCGCAATCGGGCAAGTCGCTGCGATTGTCCCGGCGGGGCAAGTGCTTAGTGCCATCAAGTCCGGTGACTCTGCTGGCCCTGGCCCGCTGCAAAACGCGCCACTTTTGCCGCCCCAGCCTGACAAGCGGCTGGTCGCGGCACCGCTGGCCACTACGGATGCCGCAGCAGTGCCGCCCCCAACTGAAATTGCGACGGATGAGGCTGCTCCCTTGCGAACGGCAGAAGCCGAGACGGGGCTCCCACAAGCATCTGACGCCGTCAAAGTGTCCGGACTTGCTGCGGTTGAGGCGCGTGCCGCACCTGCTTCGGCTGCTGTGCCGGCAGCGGCAGTTGGGCTATCGGCACCTGAGACCGTTGCACCAGGCAGCTTCTGGGAGCGTTACTTCTCCGACAGGTCAGACCCGCAACCTGAACCGGTTTCGCTGCCCGGCCAGGTAGCTCATTCGATGACGGAAAGCGGCCAAGGTGCGTCTGGGATTGCGCCTCAGTTGGCCCTGCCCCGTGACGAAGCCCTCGCGGACCCTTCGCCTGATGATATGTCGTTCGCAGCTGACAAAGGGCGAGCGGACAGAGTCACTGTCAGGGCCGCGGCACCATCCGAGGGTGCGGGACCACCCGCCGCCCCTGAGACCCGGCCAGAACCTGGCCCTGTCGTCCAGGTCTTACCTTGGACCGAGGGGGTGCCGGACCGGTTTGAGCGCTTCGAACCCTCTTTGCCGTTCTTGTCGGCGGCTTCCGCTTCCGGTCAGACGAACGGGCCGGGCGGGCCGGTTTCGCTTCCCGTACAGCAGGTCGCGGTTCAGCTGGCGGGAGTGCTTGTCCAAGCGTCCGACCGGGCAACCGAACTCGCCCTGGCGCCTGAAGAGCTTGGCAAGGTGCGGCTTCGGCTAGAGCCGGACGCAGCCAACCCGGACCGTCTGACGATCCTGATCAACGTCGAACGGCCCGAAACTCTGGACCTCTTCCGCCGCCATGCGGGCGAACTTGCCGAAGCGATACGGGCTGCCGGATACTCGGGCGCAGACATCGACTTTGGCCGACACGGCCGTGGCGACAGTCACAGCGGCCCTCAGTCTGGTCCGCCCGCCGGAACCGACCTGACATCTGACGAGATTGCGACGATCCCCCCTTCTCCCCGCGCCATCGCCGGGGCCACCCTTGACCTGAGACTGTGAGGCCAGAATGGATGTCACTTCCGTAACCTCTGCCGCACCGGCAGGCACGACCACCAACTCCACCAGCACGTCGAAAATCACCTCGGATTTCGACACGTTCCTGCGCATGCTGACGGTTCAGATGCAGAACCAGGACCCGCTGAACCCTATTGACTCGGCCGACTATGCGGTGCAACTCGCTACGTTTTCGGGGGTGGAGCAGCAGGTGAAAACCAACCAGCTCCTAGCCGAACTGCAGGGTCGCTTCCAGCAGATGGGTATGGCCGAAATGGCCAGTTGGATCGGAAAGGAGGCACGTTCCGATGCGCCCGTGCTGTACGAAGGCACGCCCGTGACCTTGTCGCCCAGCCCTGTCGTCGGGGCGAACCGGGCAGTGCTTGCGGTCCGTGATGCGGGCGGAAACCTGGTCTCGCGCGAGGAAATCCCGGTAAGCGACGAACCCTACCAGTGGCTTGGTGCCGGAATGGATGGCTCACCCTTGCCGTCGGGTGTCTATTCGATCGAGCTGGAAAGTCTCAACGGCGAGACCGTGATCGACTCGCGCCCGGTCGAGCATTACTCGCGCGTCATCGAGGCGCAGTCGGGAACTTCGGGCACGACGCTGTTGCTTGAAGGGGGCATCGCGGTTGCGGCAACCCGGGTGACTGCCCTGAGAAGCCCGCAAGAGTAGCCGTCTTTTGGCCTTGCTTGTCCGGCGCCCCCCGCTCCGGTCTACCTGGTCAGAGCTGGTTGTCTCAACGGGGACCCGGTAAAGCCTTTGCCCGTCAACCTGGCCCCATTCACGAAGGGGCTTTCATGTGTCGTTCGCGAAGGGCATCCTGACCGTGCGTCCGTCGCCAACCGAGCGTGGACGATTGCAAGCTGACCAGGGGCAGGCGTTCCGGCCACCTGGCAGTGACAGCTGGTTTTGGGAGGTCGCCCATGGGCCGCAAGGTTTGTCTAGTCACCGGAGGCGGGCGGGGCATCGGGGCTGCCGTGGCGCGTGAGATGCATGCTCGCGGCTATGACCTGGTCCTGATGTCGCCATCGGAAAGCTGCGAGCATTTGGCGGCCGAGCTTGGCGGTGTGGCAAAGCGCGGCGAGGCACAAAGTCCCGACGATCTGAAAGCGGTCGTCGATCTCGCCATCGCGACGCATGGCCGGATCGATGCCGTACTCAATCACACGGGCCACCCGCCGAAGGGCGAGCTTCTGTCGATCCCCGACGAAGGCTGGGCGTTGGCGCATGACATGATCCTGGCGTCGGTGATCCGCATGGCCCGGCTGGTGACACCGGTGATGGAGGCACAGAAGGGCGGCGTCATCCTGAACATCACGACCTACGCGAGTCATGAGCCTTCGCTCTGGTTCCCGGCGTCCTGCACCTATCGGGCCGCGGTGTCGACGTTCACCAAGCTTTACTCTGACCGCTATGGTCCGCAGAACATCCGGATGAACTGCCTTGCACCGGGCTTTACCGACAGCCTGGATGTCGCGAAATACGGCGAACTGACTGCGCTGAAACGGATCGGCACCGTGCAGGAACAGGCCAAGGCCGCGGCCTTCCTTCTGACCGAAGAGTCGAGCTACATCACCGGCCAGACAATCCGCGTCGACGGCGGGCTGACGCGTCACATTTGACCCTTGCTGGTGCGATACAAACCGCTACTCCGCGGGCGTGAAATCGAACCGCATGACGTGGCGGTAGGTCTCGCCCGGGTTTAGCCGCGCCGATGGGAACTGCGGATTGTTCGGAGAATCGGGAAAGCGCTGGGTCTCGACGGCGAAACCCGCGAAGCGCGGATAGCGCGCTCCTGCCTTGCCTGGACCATCGAAATGCGCGCCGGTGTAAAGCTGCAGGCCCGGTTCGCTGGTAAAAAGCGTCATCCGGCGACCTGAGGCGGGATCGGCGGCGGAAAGACAAGGGCGGAGACCGTCTGCTTCCACGGGGGCGGAAAGGCAGAGGTTGTGGTCAAAGGCCATGGGGCCGGGGAGCTGCGCACCGATGGGGCGGTCCTGGCGGAAGTCAAAGGCCGTGCCCGCGACGGGCCGGATCTCTCCGGTCGGGATCAACTGGTCGTCGACTGGCGTGTAATGCGCGGCCTCGATCTGAAGGTGATGGCCCATGATATTGCCCGCTCCCTGCCCGGCGAGGTTGAAGTAGGCGTGGTTCACCAGGTTGACCACTGTCGCGGCATCGGTGGTGGCCTCCATCTCGATGGTCAGGGTCGGACCGTCGATGCGATACGTCGTGGAAGCGAGCAGGGTGCCCGGGAAACCCATGTCGCCGTCGGCGGATGTTGTGGCGAAGGTGACATGAGTGTCGGAGTGGCTTTCTATGGTCCAGGGCTTGCGATCAAATCCCTGGGTGCCACCGTGAAGGGTCTTCCCGCCTTCGTTCTGGTCCAGTTGCACCTTTCGGCCGTCCAGCGTGAACCGGCCGCCGGCGATACGGTTGGCATATCGGCCGCAGGTGGCTCCAAGATAGGTGCCGTGGGTTTCCCAATCCTTCGGATTGTCGTGGCCAAGGACGATGTCGGCCAGGGTGCCGTCGCGGTCGGGAACCCAGAGTTCGGCCAGCCGCGCGCCCCAGGTGAGGAGCGTGACCTTCAGGCCATTGGCTTCGAGGGTGGCCTGTTGGACGTCCTGACCGTCGATCCTGCCGATGCTGGATATCTGGGCCATGTCAGGCCCAATCCTGCGGGAGAAGGGCGTCGGGCATGTTCTGGTAGGCAACAGGTCGCAGCCAACGGCGGATCGACATGGTGCCCACCGAGGTCGCACCGAAATTGGTCGAGGCCGGGTACGGGCCGCCATGAACCTGGGCGTCAACAACCTCGACCCCGGTCGGGAAGCCGTTCGCGAGGATGCGGCCCGCTTTGCGTTCAAGAATAGGCATCAGGGCTTTCGCGAGGTCCAGGTCGGCGTCGTCCAGGTGAAGCGTGCAGGTCAGCTGGCCCTGCAGGGACCGGGCGATGTCCTGCATTTCCGACGCGTGACGGACCCGGACGATCAGGCCGAGGGGGCCGAAGACCTCTTCAGCCAGCGCGTGGTCCCCAAGCCAATCCTGCCCGGAGACCTCAAACAGGTAGGGGGTCGCGTTGCGAAGATCGCACGTGGTGGTCAGGACGGATCGGACCCCGTTGCCCCTGGCCACCCGGTCGCGGCCCTGGCGGAAGGCATCGGCGATGCCGTCAGTAAGCATGGTCTGCGGGCCGACAGCGGCCACGGCAGCCTTGGCTGCGGCGACAAATGTGTCAGCTTCCTTGCCGTCGATGACCACGGCGATGCCGGGGTTGGTGCAGAACTGCCCTGCGCCGAGGGTGAGGGACCCGGCCCAGCCTTTGGCGACGGCCTCGCCGCGGTTGGCGAGGGCGGCCGGGAGGAGGAACATCGGGTTCACGGAGCCGAGTTCGCCGAAGAAGGGAATGGGTTCAGGCCGGGCGGCGCAGAGGTTGAATAGCGCTCGGCCCCCGGCGAGCGAGCCGGTGAAACCGACGGCCTTGATGTGGGGGTGCTGGACCAGCGCCTCGCCGACATCGCGCTTGCCGCCCTGGACGAGGGAGAAGACCCCGGCGGGCATGTTGGTGGCGCGGATGGCGGCGTCGATGGCCTGGGCGACGATTTCGCCGGTGCCGGGATGGGCAGAGTGGCCCTTGACGACGACGGGGCAGCCTGCAGCGAGAGCGGAGGCGGTGTCGCCCCCGGCGGTGGAGAAGGCGAGCGGGAAGTTCGACGCTCCGAACACCGCGACAGGGCCGATGGGGCGCTGGATCAGTTTCAGGTCCGGGCGCGGGGCGGGCTGGCGGTCGGGGAGCGCGGCATCGTGGCGGCGGTCGAGCCAGTCGTCCTTAAGGATGTGGGTGGCGAAGAGGCGCAGCTGCATGGTGGTGCGGCCGCGTTCGCCTTCCAACCGGGCGGCGGGGAGGCCGGTTTCCTGGGTGCCGATCTCGGTGATCTGAGGGCCACGGGCCTCGATCTCGTCAGCGATGCGGTTCAGGAAGGCAGCGCGTTCGGCACGGGTCTTGGCGGAGTAGGCAGGGAAGGCGGCCTCGGCAGCGTCACAGGCGGCATTCACGTGGGTGGGGGTGCCGACAGAGAACGGGTGCGACGGGCCGTGGGCGGGGGAGGAGGCGAAGGTCTGGTCGTTCCCGACCCAGTCGCCCGCGATCAGGTGTTTGCCGGTCAGCATGGTTGGGTCCTTTCAGAAGTCGAAAGCGTCGGTGATGCGGCGTTCGCCGAGGGTCAGGGCGTCGGCGACGTGAACCATGGGGGAGAGGTCGACGTCCGAGGCCCCGGTGCGGACGAGGCCGGCCATGCGGGCGTAGAGGGCGGGGTATTCGCCCATGATCGTGTTTTCTCCAGCGGAGGGTTTGCCGTCGATCTCCAGCACATTGCCGCCCATGCGGAGCGCAAGGGTGCCGCGGTCGGTCTGGATGTCGATGTCCCAGGTCTGGGGACCTTCCTGGCGCCAGTCGAAGTCGGCGGTGACGTTGCCCGAGAAGGTCAGTTGCGCGGCGATGGGGGTCTGGCGGTTCGCGGGAAACTCAAGGGTAGCTTTGGTCAGGTGGACAGGTTTAGGGAGGATTTCCGTCAGGATCGACAGGGCGTTGATGCCGGGGTCGAAGACGCCCATGCCGCCGGTTTCAAAGACCCAGTCCTGGCCGGGGTGCCATTTGCGCACGTCCTCGCGCCAGGTGATGTGGGCTTTTTTGATGGCCTTGTCGGCAAGCCAGGCCTTGGCGGGAGCGACGGCATGGGCCATTCGGCTGTGCCAGGTGGCGAAGAGGGTGAGGCCTTTTTCGCTGGCCATGGCTTCAAGCGCATGGACTTCGGCGAGAGTGGCTCCTGGCGGTTTTTCCAGCATGACGTGGCGGCCTGCCTGGAGGGCGGCTTCGGCATAGGCGTAGCGGGGGACGGGGGGCATGCAGAGCGAGACGACGGGCACGTCCGGGCGCTCGGCGAGGAAGGTGGCGAAGTCGGTGTAGGCCGGGACGCCGTCGACCTTGCCGCTGCGGCTGATCGTGGCGGCGAGTTCGAAGTCCGGCGAGGCGTTCAGCGCGGGGACGTGCTGGTCCAGCGCGATCTTGCCGATGCCGACGAGGGCGACTTTGGTGCGGGTCATGGGTGGCCTTTCTGTCGGGCGTCGCGTTTGGGGATGCCGGGGTGCCCCCCCTCCCCATCCCTCCCCACGGCAGGGGGAGGGAGGTTCCTGGGCGCAGCGTTAGTCCCGGTTCGGGGGCGCTGCGCTTGTCGTCAGTGGCTTTCGCGGGCCACCGCATTGCCGCGGCAGCCGACGAGGAAGTCCATGTCGGCACCCTTGTCAGCGCCTTGCACGTGGTCGTGGTAGAGCTTGGCATAGCCCGAGCCCGGCGGTTCCACGGCGGGTTTCCAGGCGGCGAGGCGGGCCTTGAGTTCCTCGTCAGAAATGTCGAGGTGCAGGCGGCGGTTGGCCACGTCAAGCTCGATGAAGTCGCCGCTGCGGACAACGGCCAAGGGGCCACCGCGGGCAGCTTCGGGACTGGTGTGCAGGACCACGGTGCCATAGGCGGTGCCGGACATGCGGGCGTCAGAGATGCGGACCATGTCGGTGATGCCCTTGCGCAGGACCTTGGGCGGGAGGCCCATGTTGCCGACCTCGGCCATGCCGGGGTATCCGCGCGGGCCGCAGTTCTTCAGGACCATGACGCAGGACTCGTCAATGTCGAGGTTTTCGTCCTCGATGCGGGCCTTGTAGTCGTCGATATCCTCGAACACGACGGCGCGGCCGCGGTGCTGCATCAGGGCGGGGGTGGCGGCCGAGGGTTTCAGGACCGCGCCGTCGGGGGCGAGGTTGCCTTTCACCACGACGATGCCGCCGGATTGGGTCAGCGCCTTCTCGGTCGGCAGGATCACGTCGTCGTTGTGCGACCGCACATCCTTGACCTCTTCCCAGATCGGGCCGCCCGAGACGGTCAGGGCGTCCTTGTTCAGAAGGCCCGCCTCGCCCAGGCGTTTGATCACGGCGGGAAGGCCACCGGCGTAGAAGAATTCCTCCATCAGGTATTTGCCGGAGGGCATCAGGTTGACGATCGTGGGCACGTCCTTGCCCCAGGCGTCCCAGTCGTTCAGCGTCAGGTCGATGCCGCAGCGGCCTGCGATGGCGAGGAGGTGGATCACCGCGTTGGTGCTGCCACCGATGGCGGCGTTGGCGCGGATGGCGTTCTGGAAGGCTTCGCGCGTCAGGATGTCCGAAGGCTTCAGATCGTCCTTCACCATCTGCACGATGCGGCGGCCCGTGAGGTGCGCCATGACGCGGCGGCGCGAATCCACGGCGGGGATGGCGGCGTTGCCGGAGAGGGTCATGCCCAGCGCCTCGACCATCGAGGCCATCGTCGAGGCGGTGCCCATCGTGTTGCAGGAGCCGGGTGAGCGGGACATCGACGCCTCGGCCTCAACGAACTCCTCCGCGGTCATCTCACCGGCTTTGACGGCTTCGGAGAACTTCCAGAGGTGGGTGCCCGACCCGACACGCTCACCGCGGAAATAGCCGTTCAGCATCGGGCCGCCAGAGACCATGATGGTGGGCAGGTCGCAGGAGGCCGCGCCCATCAGGAGCGAGGGGGTGGTCTTGTCGCAGCCGACGAGGCAGACGACCCCGTCCATCTGCTGGCCGCGGATGGTTTCTTCCACCGCCATCGCGGCGAGGTTGCGGAACATCATCGCGGTCGGGCGGAATCCCGATTCCGAGACCGAGAAGACGGGGACGATGACGGGCAGGCCGCCAGCCTCATAGACGCCATGCTTCACCCGCTCGGCCAGGTCGTTGAGGTGGGCGTTGCAGGGGTTCAGTTCGGAGAAGGTGTTCAGGATGCCGATCACCGGGCGGCCGTCGAAGAGGTCGGCGGGCAGGCCCTGGTTCTTCATCCACGAGCGGTGGTAGATCGCGTCCTTCGAGGTTCCGGCGAACCATTCCTGGCTGCGAAGCTTGCGGGGCCAGGGGGCGGGTTTGAAGGTGGTCATGGCTGGCCTCTTACAGCGGGTGGACTTTGGTCGCGCCCTGGGTTTTGGGCGCGAAGGTCAGGGTGTTGCGGAGGGGTTGGCCGAAGTCGGGGACCTCGATTTCGAACGTGTCGCCCGCTTGCGTCCTGATGCCGTCCGCGAAGGACAGGGTAGCGGTGCCGAAGTAGTGGACATGCAGGTCGCCGGGTTGGCGGAAGATCTGGTACTTGAAGTGGTGGTGTTCCAGGTTCGCGAGTTTGTGGGACATGTTGGCTTCGCCGGAGAGGAACGGTTTCTCCCACAGCGTCTTGCCGTCGCGGAGGATGCGGCTGGACCCACGGACATCTGCAGGCAGTTCGCCCACCAGGATCTCCGGCCCGAAGGAGGCGACGCGGAGCTTGGAGTGGGCGAGCCAGAGGTAGTTCACCCGTTCGGTCACGTGGTCGGAAAATTCGTTGCCCAGCGCCCAGCCGATGCGGTGCGGGGTGCCAGTAGGACCGATCAGGTAAATCCCGGCTATTTCCGGTTCTTCGCCGCCGTCTTCCGCGAAACCGGGAGCCTCCAGCGCCGCGCCCGGGGCTACGGCGGCATAACCGTTGCCCTTGTAGAACCATTCGGGCTGGGCGCCGACGTCACCTGAGGCCGGGCGACCGCCTTCGAGGCCCATACGGAACATCTTCATGCTGTCGGTGAGGGTTTCCTCGCCCGACAGCTTCGCATGCATCGCGTCGCGGGCAGAGGCGGAGCCGAGGTGGGTTAGGCCGGTACCGGTGAGGTGCAGGTGCGCCGGGTCGGGGTGGCTGACCGGCAGGTCGAACGCCGCGCGGGTCAGGTCGACGGTTTCGCCAAGGCCGCGACGCTCGATCTCGGTCCCGATCCCGTGGCCCGCGTTGATCGCGGAAGCGGCAAGTTCATAGACCGAAGGCGTGTTGCGGATCGCGCGGGCCTCGGTGCCCTTGCGGACGACGGGGCCGATGCCCTTGACGGTCGAAAGGTGCATCGGGTGCCTCACTTGTTCTTGTTGTAGACGTCGAAGATGACGGCGGCCAGAAGGACCAGGCCCTTGATCATCTGCTGGTAGTCGATGCCGATGCCCAGGATCGACATGCCCATGTTCATCACGCCCATGATCAGCGCGCCAATGACGACGCCGATGATCTTGCCCGAGCCGCCCGCCATCGAGGCCCCGCCAATGAAGACGGCGGCGATGGCATCAAGCTCGAACCCGGTCCCGGCCTTGGGGGTGGCGGAGTTGAGGCGGGCGGTGACCATCATTCCGGCCAGGGCGGCGAGGACTCCCATGTTGACGAAGCAGAAGAACACCAGCCGGTCGGCCCGGATGCCCGACAGGAGCGACGCCTTGTAGTTGCCGCCGACAGCATAGATCCGGCGGCCCTGGACGGTATTTTCGGTGAAGAAGGCGTAGAGGATGATCAGGATCGCCAGGACCACCAGCACGTTGGGCAGGCCCCGGAAACTGGCGAGTTGCCAGCCGACGAAGGCCATCGCGGCGGCGATGATCAGGGTCCGGCCCCAGAACAGGCCGGTGGGTTCCGGGGTGATGCCGAACTCGGCGTCGCGGGCGCGGGAACGGATTCCGATCCAGATCACGACGGCGATCGCGATGGCGGTGACGATCAGCGTCAGGCCATGTGGTTTGCCGATCCCGGTGAGGTCGGGGATGAAGCCAGAGGACATGGCCTGAAAGGCCTTGGGGAACGGGCCGATGTTCTGGCCTCCCAAAAGCCACAGGGTCGCGCCCCGAAAGACCAGCATCCCGGCGAGCGTCACGATGAAGGACGGGATGCGCCAATAGGCGACCCAGTAGCCTTGCGCCGCACCAATCAACCCGCCGACGATCAGGGTCAGGGGAATGACGACGGTGATCGGCAGCTTAAGCTCGACGGTCAGATAGGCGGCAACCGCTCCGGTGAAAGCCGCGACGGACCCCACGGACAGGTCGATATGCCCGGCGACGATGATAAGCAGCATCCCCAGCGCCAGGATGATGACGTGGCCGTTCTGCAGGAAGATGTTGGTGATGTTCGGGGCTTGCAGGAACATCGGCTTGCCTTGCATCGCCACCAGCACCGAGAACAGCGCCACGATGGCGACCAGCGCCAGAAGCATCCCGTTTTCGCGCAGGTGCCCGCCGAGAGAGCTTTGCCCGCTTGAGCTATGACTGTCAGCCATTTACGCCACCTTCCCTGTGGTCTTGCCGCCGTTTCTGTTGTTGTCCTTGACGATCAGCGCCATGATCCGTTCCTGGCTTGCTTCCTCGCGCGAAAGCTCGCCGACGATCCGGCCTTCGTTCATCACGTAGATGCGGTCACACATGCCGAGGAGTTCCGGCATTTCGGACGAGATCATCAGCACCCCCCGCCCCTGTTCGGCAAGGTCCTTCATGATCGTGTAGATTTCGAACTTCGCACCCACGTCGATCCCGCGCGTCGGCTCATCCAGGATCAGAAGCTGCGGGTCGGTGAAGAGCCACTTCGACAGCACGACCTTCTGCTGGTTGCCGCCCGACAGGTTCACCACCTTCTGCTGGACGCCGGGGGTGCGGATGGCCAGCTGCTTGCGATAGCTTTCGGCCACCTGGGCCTCGCGCCGCTTGTCGAGGATCGCGTTCTTCGCGATCCCGAAGAGGTTCGCGAGGCTGATGTTCTTCAAAATCGGTTCTTCCAGGATCAGGCCCAGCGCCTTGCGGTCCTCGGTGACGTAAGAGATGCCGGCCTCGATCGCCTTGGTCACGGTAGAGACGTCAACCGGTTTCCCGTGCATCTTCACCGTGCCCTGGTGGCCCTTGCCGTAACTGCGGCCGAAGATCGACATGGCAAGCTCGGTCCGGCCGGTGCCCATCAGACCCGCGATGCCGACGATCTCGCCCTTGCGGACGTTCAGCGAGACACTCTTGATCATCTGCCGTCCGGCCTGTTCGGGGTGGAAGCAGGACCAGTTTTCCACCTCGAACAGCATCTCACCGGGGTTCGGCGTGCGTTCGGGGTAGCGGTGGGCCATATCGCGGCCGACCATGTCGCGGATGATGCGGTCTTCCGAGATTTCGTCTTTCGACAGCGTGGAAACCGAGGTGCCGTCACGGATCACGGTGATGCGGTCGGCGACGCGGCCGATTTCGTTCAGCTTGTGGCTGATGATGATCTGGGTTACGCCCTGGGCCTTCAGCTCCAGCATCAGGTCAAGCAGGCGGTCGGCGTCGGCTTCCTGCAATGCGGCGGTCGGTTCGTCCAGGATCAGCAGGCGGACGTTTTTCGACAGCGCCTTGGCGATCTCGATCAGCTGCTGCTTGCCGACGCCCAGCTTGCCGACGACGGCGCTGGGGGGTTCGTTGAGGCCGACCTGGCGGAGGAGTTCGCCTGTCTTCTGCATCGCAAGGGGCCAGGAGATGACGCCGTTGGTGGCAACCTCGTTGCCCATGAACAGGTTCTCGGCGATCGACAACAGGGGGATCAGCGCGAGTTCCTGGTGGATGATGATGATGCCCTTGTGCTCGGAATCTCGGATTGACCGGTTTTGCAAGGGCTGGCCGTCATAGATGATGTCGCCGTCGTAGCTCCCGTGCGGGTAGACCCCTGACAGCACCTTCATCAGCGTGGACTTTCCCGCGCCGTTTTCACCACAGATGGCGTGGATTTCGCCGGCCTCGACGGTCAGGCTGACCCGGTCCAATGCCTTGACGCCCGGGAAGACCTTGGTGATCCCGCGCATTTCCAGAAGTGTCGACATATCCCCTCCCCAAAGGGAACCTGCCCGCGCGGGAGCGGCGCGGGCAGGTCCTTCGGATCAGCTTACTTCAGCTGGTCCGCGGTGTAGTAGCCCGAACCGACGAGGATCTCTTCGTAGTTCGAGATGTTCACCGAGACCGGCTCAAGCAGGTAGGACGGAACGACCTTGACGCCATTGTCATAGGTTTCTGTGTCGTTGATTTCCGGCTCGCCGCCCGCAAGGACCGCGTCAACCATCTTGACGGTGACCTTGGCGAGTTCGCGGGTGTCCTTGAAGATGGTCGAGTACTGCTCGCCCGCGATCATCGACTTGACCGAGGGGATTTCGGCGTCCTGACCGGTGACGATCGGCATCTTCAGGTCGCCCGAGCCGTAGCCGACACCCTTGACCGACGACAGGATGCCGATCGAGAGCCCGTCGTAGGGCGACAGCGCACCGTGCAGCGCCTTGTCGCCGTAGTTCGACGACAGAAGGTTGTCCATCCGGGCCTGCGCCACGGCGCCGTCCCAACGCAGAGTGCCAACAACGTCCATGCCCATCTGTCCCGACGGGATCACGATATCGCCTGCGTCGATCAGCGGCTGCAGGACCGACATCGCGCCGTTGTAGAAGAAGAACGCGTTGTTGTCGTCGGGGCTGCCGCCGAAGAGTTCCACGTTCCATGGCTTCACGTCGCCGAAGCGTTCCTTCAGGCCGGCAACCAGCGATTCCGCCTGCTGCACGCCGACCTTGAAGTTGTCGAAGGTGGCGTAATAGTCGACCGAACCCGAATCCCGGATCAGGCGGTCATAGGCAATGACCTTGATCCCTTGCGCGGCAGCGTTGTCCAGCGCGTTTGACAGCGTGGTGCCGTCGATGGCTGCGATCACCAGAGCCTTGACGCCGGAGGTGATCATGTTCTCGATCTGGGACAGCTGGGTCGGGATGTCGTCTTCTGCGTACTGAAGATCGGCGGTGTAGCCGGCTTCGGTGAAGGCCTTCACCATCGACTCGCCGTCCGAAATCCAGCGCGAGGACGATTTGGTCGGCATGGCGATACCGACAGCGCCCTTGTCCTGGGCAAAAAGCGGCATGGCGGACAGCGCTGCAGTAGCGCCGGTCAGGGCCATAAGGCCGCGGCGGGTCAAGATCATCTTGTTTCCTCCCGATGATTCTTCGTTTGCATCCGCTTTGGGCACGCCTTTGCGGCCCCTGCTTACGGACGCGGCGGAGATTGCGCGGCAGACCCATGCGTGTCAAATAGGGTTTCTTGCTGAAACCATATCAGATTTGCCATGAGTATCTCCCCATCGACCCTTGCACTGCAGCTGCGGCGCCTGAAACCCGTCCAATTGCGCCTTCTGGCCGAATTGGCCGAGACCGGCGGACTTGGCCTTGCGGCAGCGCGGATCGGTGTGGCCCAACCTGCTGCCTCACGGTTGCTGGCGGAAACGGAAGACCTGCTGGGGCTAAGCCTGCATGAACGTCAGGGACGCGGACTGCGCCTGACCGAAGTCGGACTTACGCTTGCCCGCCGCGCCGCGCGGATTGAGCTGGAACTCGCAGACGCCGCGCGCGAGATGACCGAGGCTGCCACTGGCCGGGCCGGGGTGGTCAGGGTGGGGTCAGTCACGGGTCCCGCGCTTAGCCTGGTGATGCCGGTGCTGATCGCGCTGCAAACCGATTTGCCCGACTTCCGGTCGGAGGTCACCGTGGCGACCTCGGTCACTCTCTGCGGCCTCTTGCGCGAAGGCCGTCTCGACTTTGCCCTGGCTCGGCCAGATCCCGGCGAGACCCAGCTTCACGCGCGCGTCCTAGCGGTCGAGCCGCTTTCGCTTGTCGTTCGGCGCGGCCATCCGCTTCTGGTCCGGCCGATCCTGTCGCTTGATGACCTTCTGGCTTACGACTGGGTCATGGGCGACGATGAGACGCTTTTGACCCAGACCGTCATCGGCCGCCTGACCGAGCTTGGCCTGCCGCTGCCGAAACGGCGGATCTCGACCTCATCCTTCCTGTTCACGCTGGCGCTTTTGAACCAGACCGACGCAATTGCCCCACTGGCGACGCCAGTGGTCAACAGTTTTGCAGGCAACCCGTCAGTGCCCTTCGTCTCGTTGCCGATCGACCTGGGTCTCGCCGTCGCCCCCTTCAGCCTGGTGACCCGGGCCGGGGCACAACTGACGCCCTCGGCCCAAAGGCTTGCTGACGCGGTGCTGGCTGCCGCCTAGGCGTTCCGGTCCAGCCAGGTGGCAAACTGTTCCACTACCTCCGGGTCGCAGTCGACAAGGTGCTGCGGCGCGGGATAGTCGCCGTCGTGGACGTCCTGTGCAAAGCGGCCCATCGCGGCGATCCGCATGGCCTGCAGCCGGTCGTACTCGGCAGCAAAATCCGCATAGACCTTGGCGTGACGCGGAATCTTGCCCCGGTTCTGGCCAAGGACATCATCGGTGAACAGGTACTGCGCGTGTCCGCCTGCACCCGCGCCCATCGAGATAAGGAAAAGGTTGGTCCGCTCCGCAATCAGGCGGGTGATGGAATGCGGGACGACCTCAATCTCGACGGCAAAGGCCCCGGCCTCTTCCAGCGCCTTGCACTGGCGCCAGACGAGTTGCGCGGTGTCCAGCGTCTTGCCCACCGCCTTGAACCCGCCCGTCCAAGTGCGCTTCGACGGGATCAGCCCGACGTGGCCGCAAACCGGCAACCCGTGATCGGCCATCGCCCGGACAGTGGCAAGGGAACCCGAGCAATAGAACGCGTCCGCCCCGTTCTTGAAAAGCGGGAACGCCCAGCGCAGAAAGTCGTCCGTCCCGCCGATTTCATAGAAGTTGTCGCCCGGGAAGATGAACGCCTCTGGCGCAACTTCGCGAAAACCGCGGTCCATGACCATTGCGGGCGGCACTGAGAGAAGCTCGATCCCCGCCTTTGCTGCCGCCTCGGCTTCCTCCAACGTTTCCACGCGCAGCATCGCGAACTGGTGCTTGCCGCGCGCATCAAGCAGGTCCTTGACGGTAGGGGGTGCCATCACGCCACCTCGACAAAGACTCGGTCGCCCTCGACCTTTACCGGAAAGGTCCGCAGGTTCACGCAGACCGGGGCGCGCTTCGCCTCGCCCGTGCGATAATCGAACTGGCCGTTGTGCTTGGGGCACTCGATCAGGTGGCCCATCACGAGGCCGTCGCAAAGATGGACGTTCTCGTGCGTGCAGAGACCTGCGGTTGCAAAGAACTCGCCGTCGGGCGAATGGTAGATCGCGAAGGTCTTGCCGGCGTGATCCCAGCGGATCAGGTCTTCTTCGTCCACATCCGAAGTGGAGCAGGCGTCAATCCAGGGCATGGTCTGTCCTTATTCTGCGGCAGCTGGGGGCATCATGCCCGGCACGTATTGGTGGAAATCCTCGCGGTAGGGCTTCGCCGTCGGCGGAAGGTTGCGCTTTATGAAGTAATCCTCGTTCATCACCTGACGTTTGATCGCCGGCCACATTTCGGCAAACGCCTCGGCGATGGAACGGTTGGGGGCCGGAAGATCGTCCTTGATCACTTCATGCAGGCGCGGAAGCGCGTGGTAGGGGACCATCGGGAACATGTGGTGTTCCACATGGTGGTTCATGTTCCAGTAGATGAAGCGGCTGATGGGGTTCATGTAGACCGTGCGGCTGTTCAGCCGGTGGTCGATGACGTTGTCGGCCAAGCCCCCGTGCTGCAGCAGGCCGGTCATGATGTGGTGCCAGGCGCCGTACATCCGGGGCAGGCCGATGACCATCAGAGGCAGGATCGAGCCCATCCCGACAGAAAGCGCGATGGTCAATAGGTAGATCGCAAGGTGGACGACCGCGACGTTCTGCACCCGGCCCCACTCGCTTTGCGGGACGAAGGTGCGCTCTGCCGCAGTCGGACCAGAAATGGCGTTCTGGACCAGAGTCGGGATAAAGCGGATGACGTCGATCACGCCAAAGAAGTTCAGGATCACCTTGGCCAGTTCCGGCGGGCGCATCACCGCGATCTCGGGATCGCGGCCGACGAAGTAGGTCTCGGAATGGTGGCGCGCGTGGCTCCACCGCCAGGTTGCCGAGTTGCGCATGATCATGAAGCTGGCGATTTCGTAAACCCAGTTGTTCATCCAAGGCGTCTTGAAGGCGGTCCCGTGCCCACATTCATGCCAGCGCGAATCCGACGCCGAGCCGTAGAGAACGCCGTAGGCCAGCCAGAACGGGATGGACCACAGCGAAGGCCAGAGCGCGATGCCGATGCCCGCCAGCACGACCATGCTGCCATAGTAGACGATCGTATCGCGGATCGCCGGACCGTCGCTGCGCGCCATCAGGTCCTTCATCACCTTGCGCGGCACTTCTGTGTGATACCACTCGGCTGCCGTCAGCCCGCTTTCGACAGCACGCTTCGCATCTGCACCCAAAAGACTGTAGTCGCGCTTGCTCATCCCTGTCCTCCGCGGCGAATCCGTCGACCCTGGCGCTGTCCTGAGGCTGCGCCCTTGCCCGAGTCGTGGATAAGACGGGCCTGACCAATTCACCAAGAGCCTTGCTTGCAGGTTTCGTCAGTTTCCATCATCTTCGACAGGTGCCTTGATAGGATTTCGTCAGGACAATGGCCAACCGACCCACCATTCATGATGTCGCGCGCGAAGCGGGTGTGTCCAGCGCCACGGTGGACCGCGTGCTGAACGGACGCGAAAAGGTGCGCGAAGAGACAGCGCGCAAGGTGTATGAAGCCGCGCGTCTGATCGGCTATCACGCCGCGCCTTTGATCGGGCAGCGGGTGCATGCCGACTTGCCCCGCCTGCGTCTCGGGGTCGTGCTGCACAAGGAACGGCAATCCTTTTACCAGCAGTTCAAGGTTGAGGCGGAACGCGCAGTAAGCCAGGCGATCGGGGTCCGCGCTTCGGTTCAGGTAGAGTTTGCGGCCTCGCAATCGCCGAAGGACTTCACCGAACTGATGGAGGGGATGGTCGGCCGGGTCGATGCGATTGCGGCCACTGCCGTGACCCATCCAGAAGTGACCGAGGCGGTCATCCGGCTTAATGCCAAGGGCATTCCCTGCTTTTCGCTTCTGAACGATTTTGCCCAGGGCGTTCGGCAGAATTACTTGGGTCTCAATAACTTGAAGGTTGGGCGGATTGCGGCGCACATGATTGCGACGGCCGCCCAGCACGCAGGCAAGATCGCCGTCTTTGTCGGCGGCTATCGCTGGCATGGGCACGAGCTGCGCGAGACCGGCGTGCGCAGCTACTTCCGGGAATACGCGCCGCAATTCCAGGTCCTGGACACCCTGATCAACCTGGAAACCCGGCAATTGACCTATGAAGCCACATTGGACCTTCTGTCACGCCACCCGGACCTGCGCGGAATTTACTGCGCCGGGGGCGGGATGGAGGGCGCGATTTCCGCCGTGCGGGAGGCGCGGGCCCCAGGCGAGGTAGCGCTCGTCGTCAACGAGCTGACACCGGAAAGCCGCGCCGCCTTGATCGGGCGGCATGTGACCATGGTGATCGCGACCCCGCTCCAACGCCTGTGCGATGACCTTGTCCGTCTCGCGACCGAGGCTGTGACCGAGGGGATGGTCCCGGTTCAGGGCCAGCATTTCCTGTCGCCCGACCTCTACCTGCCCGAGAGCGTTTGACGAAAAACAATCAGCTCCTTGTGTGATGTTTCGTCAGCGATGATGGGATCGCCCCGCGACGCATTGACGCGACGGGAGAGTCTCGGGGAAGGTCCGGCCCAAGAAATCGCCACGGTTGGGAGGCCGGGAATGATCCACTTCGCTTTGAACCACATGACGGTGGCCCGCCTCTCGTTCCGTGGGCTTGTCTCTCTGTCGAAGGCCCTTGGTTGCGTCGGGATCGAGGTTCGCAACGACCTGCCCCAGCCCTTGTTCGACGGCATGGACCCGGCCGAAGCTGGTGCTTTCGTCCGCGAGAATGGTCTGCGCCTTCTCGCGGTGGCAGAGGTCAAGCGATTCAACGACTGGTCGTCGGACAAACAGACCGAGGCTCTGGCCCTGATGAAAATTGCCAAGGCTGCGGGGGCCGAAGCCGTCAGCTTGATCCCGCGGAATGACAACCTGGGAATGGGCAACGGCGAACGCCAGGCGAACCTGCGGGTCGCGCTGAAGTCGCTGAAGCCGATGCTGGAGGACCACGGTCTGGTCGGAATGGTCGAACCGCTAGGCTTTGAGATCTGCGCCTTGCGCTACAAGTCGGAGGCGGTCGAGGGGATCGAAGCTGTCGGCGGGAAAGGCCGGTTCAAGCTTGTGCACGACACCTTCCACCACACGCTCGCCCATGGCGGACCGCTGTTCCCCGAACACACCGGGATCGTCCATGTCTCGGGCGTTGTCGACCAGGAAGTCGGGATCGCCGACATGCGCGACCCGCACCGGGTGCTGGTCACCAAGGGCGACCGGCTGGGCAACGTGGAACAGATCGCGGCATTGCAAGCGGCAGGCTGGAACGGGCCGGTCAGCTTTGAGGCCTTCTCGCCCGAGGTCCACACCTATGCCGACCCAGCCGCCGAACTGGCGAAGTCGTTCGAGTTCATCCGATCCGGCCTCGCAGCGCGCGCGGCCTGATATCCGACCCGGGAGGAAAACGGGTCTTTCCGGCTCAATTCAGGATGCCGCCGGACATCCGACAAGGGAGAGAGACATGAAAAAGACGCTACTTGCTGCAGGCCTTGTTTCGCTGATGGGCACCACCGCGATGGCGGAAGGGATCGGCGTTTCGATGGCGCTGTTCGACGACAACTTCCTGACCGTTCTGCGCAACGGCATCCAGTCTCAGGCTGACGCTGCTGGCCTGTCGGTGCAGATCGAGGACGCGCAGAACGACGTCGCCAAGCAGCTGGACCAGATCAACAACTTCATCGCCTCCGGCGTTGACGCGATCATCGTGAACCCGGTTGACACCTCGGCCACGCAAGCCATGTCGGACGCCGCCGCTGCCGCGGGCGTGCCGCTGGTCTACGTGAACCGCCAGCCGATCAACGTGGACACGTTGCCCGACAACCAAGCCTTCGTCGCCTCGAACGAAAGCGAATCCTCGCGCCAGGGCTTCATCGAGCAGTGCAATCAGTGGAAAGCCGCCGGCAAGGAAGAAGTCAGCGTCTACGTGATGCAGGGCGAACTGTCGAACCAGGCCGCCGTGCAGCGCACCCAGAACTACACCGACGTCGTGAACGAGGGCCTCTGTGCCGTGAAGGTCAACGTGATCGACCAGCAGACCGCCAACTGGTCGCGCGATCAGGCCCAGTCGCTGATGACCAACTGGCTCTCGACCGGCACCGCCTTCGACGGCGTGCTGGCCAACAACGACGAGATGGCGCTGGGTGCGATCCAGGCGATGAAAGCCGCTGGCATCGACATGAACTCGGTCATCGTCTCGGGCGTCGACGCCACCCAGGACGCGCTGGCCTCGATGCAGGCCGGTGAGCTCGACATCACCGTGTTCCAGAACGCGGCGGCCCAGGGCGGCGGCGCGCTGGACGCGGCGGTCAAGCTGTCGAAGGGCGAGGCGGTCGACCAGAAGGTCTACATCCCGTTCGAGCTGGTGACGCCCGCAAACATCGACGGCTACCTGTCGAAGAACTGAGCCCCTTCCGGGCACCTCGGGGCGGCTGGCAACAGTCGCCCCTTTTTCTGGCGCGGATGGGGTAACATCGGCCAAGCTGATTGCATCCTGGGGGAGGGACGGCGACGTGGCAGAAGCAACGCATGGTTTGGGCGGCCTGAAATACGATCCGGCAAAGCGCACCCGCGCGCCAGAGTGGAACGTCTTCGGTGCGCTGGTGCTGATCGTCCTGATCTTCGAAATCCTGAACCGTCTGCAGGGCGGGTCATTCCTCTTCAACATGCGCGACAACGTCGACGCAATCTTCAATCAGCAGCGGCTGGACATCATGATCCTGCAGGTCGCGATCATCGGGATCATCGCGCTGGGGGTGACCCAGGTCATCATCATCGGCGGGATCGACCTGTCGTCGGGCTCCGTGGTGGGTGCGACGGCGATGATCGTGATGAGCTTTGCGCAGACCGCGATGGTCAACGGCAACCCGAACCCGAAGGCGATCTTCGGGGAATGGGCGATGGACCTGCCGGTGATCGTGCCCATCGTGGTCGGGCTGGCGTGCGGTCTTTTCGCGGGTCTTATCAACGGCTTGCTGGTGGCCTACACCAAGATCCCGCCCTTCATCGCAACGCTGGGCGTCATGGTCAGCGCCCGGGGCGTCGCGCGCTGGTGGTCGAACGGGCAGCCGGTCAGCTTTCCGACCGAGACCTACGGGACCCTTGCCAACGGCGACCTGCTGGGCGGCATGACATTCGGGCTTCTGTCATGGCAAGGCCAGAACCCGGCCGTGGTCTTCGTCCTGCTGGCGGTCCTGTTTCACGTCATCATGACCTACACGCTTTACGGCAAGCGCAGCTACGCCATTGGCTCGAACGAGGCCGCCGCCCGAATGTCGGGGATCAACGTCGACCGCCACAAGGTGCTGGTCTATGCGATTGCCGGGTTGCTGGCGGCGGTGGCAGCGGTGTTGCTCACGTCGAAGAACCTGACGGCGCAGGCCGGGATGGGGGTGATGTACGAACTCGATGCCATCGCGATGGCGGTGATCGGGGGCGTTTCGCTGGCCGGGGGGCGCGGGTCGATTCTGGGCACGGTGCTGGGGGCCGCAATTTTCTCGGTGATCATCTCGGGCTTCACCTCGATCAAGCTGGACGCCTACTACCAGGAGATGGTCAAGGGCGCGATCATCGTCGGCGCCGTGGTGCTGGACCAGTGGCGTCAACGCAAACGGACCCGGGGGTAAAACCATGTCCAAGATCATTCTGGAAACCCGCGGCCTGACCAAGCACTACGGCGGCGTCCACGCACTGGAAGACGCGAATTTCATCCTGCACGAGGGCGAACACGTCGCGGTCGTGGGGGACAACGGGGCCGGGAAATCCACTTTCGTGCGCCAGGTGACGGCGGTGGAGCAGCGGACGTCCGGCGATATCATCTTCGATGGTCAGCCGGTCAGTTTTGCGGGTCCGTTGGAGGCGCGGCAGGCCGGGATCGAGACGGTGTTCCAGACTCTGGCGCTGGCCGACGATCTGGACGTGCCCTCGAACCTTTTCCTGGGACGCGAGCTTTTCAAGTTCAAGCTCGGGCCGTTTTCCTGGCTGGACCGCAAGACGATGCGCGACCGGACGCTGGAGGCCTTGAAGACCACGGCAGTGAAGATTCCCAACGTCGACAACCCGATCCGCAACATGTCAGGCGGGCAACGACAGTGCGTGTCCATCGCGCGGACGGCGGCCTTTGCGTCAAAGCTGGTCATCATGGACGAACCCACGGCGGCGCTGGGGGTGCAAGAGACGGCGCAGGTGGAGAACATCATCCGGGGCCTGAAGGATCGGGGCATCCCGATGATCCTTATCAGCCACAACCTGCGCCAGGTCTTCGATCTGGTGGACCGGATCGTGGTGTTCCGTCGGGGACGCATCGTCGCCTCGCTGCGGAAGGATGAGACGGACGGCAACGACATCGTCAGCTATATCACTGGCGTCAAAGGCGGAACGGACGCAGCCTATGCCTGATCACAAGAACACAGTCGCCGTCATCGCGGGCGGCACGCAAGGCTTGGGTCTTGCGATTGCCGAGGCGCTCGTGGCGGATGGCTGTCGGAGTCTGGTCGTCGCAGGCCGCCGGGTGGCCGAGGGCGAGGCAGCGGTGCACCGGCTGCGCAGCCTCGGGGCCGACGCGCATTTCCGCCGGGCAGATATGGGGCTCGTCGAGGACGCCGTGGCGCTGGTCGACGACGCGGCGTCCCGCTTCGGACGGGTCACGGCGCTGGTCAACGCTGCGGCCACGACCGAGCGGGGCTCGATCCTTGATTGCTCGCCTGCGGATTTCGACAAGCATATCGCGGTGAACACGCGGGGGCCGTTCTTCGCTCTGCAGCGTTTCGCGCAGCTCGCGGTCGCAGGGGGCCATCCGGCCTCTGCGGTGAACATCCTCTCGATGGTGGTGCATTGCGGCCAATCCTACCTCGCGCCCTATTCAGCCTCGAAGGCGGCCCTGGCGAACATCACCAAGAACGCGGCGCAGGCCCTTCGGGCGCATCGCATCCGGGTCAACGGGATCAACTGCGGCTGGATGGACACTCCGGGCGAGGATGAGACGCAGCGGCGGTTTCATGGCGCGCAGGATGGCTGGCTGCAGGCGGCCGAGGCGCGGCAGCCTATGGGGATGCTGGTGAAGCCCGCACATGTCGCGGGGCTCGCCAGCTACTTGCTTTCCGACGCGTCCGGCGTGATGACCGGCGCATTGGTGGATTTCGATCAGAACGTCGCCGGGGCCTACCCGGAGTAAGGAGAGAAGATGACGATCAGGTTCGGGCTTCTGGGTGCGGGGCGCATCGGGAAGGTTCATGCGAAGGCGGTGACGGGCAACCCGGCCGCGAAGCTCGTGGCGGTTTCGGATGCGATGCCAGCTGCGGCGCAGGCGATCGCCGATCAGTATGGCTGCGACGTGCGGACCATCGACGCGATTGCGGCGGCCAAGGATATCGACGCGGTGGTGATCTGCACGCCGACGGATACCCACGCCGACCTGATCGAGCAGTTCGTGAAGGCCGGGAAGGCCGTGTTCTGTGAAAAGCCCATCGACCTGTCGCTGGCCCGCGTGAAGCAGTGCCTGGAGGTCGTCCGCGCCCACAAGGGCACCCTGATGGTCGGCTTCAACCGCCGCTTCGACCCGCATTTCCAGGCGGTGCGGGGTGAGATCGACAAGGGGACCATCGGCGCGGTGGAGATGGTGGTCATCACCAGCCGGGACCCGGGCGCGCCGCCGGTCGATTACATCAAGCGGTCGGGCGGGATCTTCCGGGACATGACGATCCATGACTTCGATATGGCCCGCTTCCTGCTGGGTGAGGAGGTCGCGGAGGTCTCGGCGATGGCGGCGGTTCTGGTGGACCCGGCGATCGGGAAGGCGGGGGACAGCGACTCGGTTCAGGTGATGCTGAAGACGGCGTCGGGGAAGATGGCGGTGATCTCGAACTCGCGCCGGGCGACCTATGGGTACGACCAGCGGATCGAGGTGCATGGGTCGGGCGGGTCGGTCGCGGCCGAGAACCAGCGGCCCGTCAGCATCGAGGTCGCGACGGGGGCGGGATACACCCGGCCGCCGCTGCATGACTTCTTCATGACCCGCTATACCGAGGCCTATGCGGCCGAGATCGCGGCCTTCATCGACGCGATGGGGGGCAAGGCCAAGGCTTCGCCTTCGGGTGAGGATGGGCTGCTGGCTCTGGCTCTGGCCGAGGCGGCGCTGAAGTCGGTCGCGGAAGGCCGGGTCGTGAAGATGAGCGAGATTCTTTGAAACCTGCCCACGGTGGACAATCGCCGCAATCTGAGTGAAATCAGTATCTTGGCTTTTTTCGTTCACTGAATCTTAAGAAATGGCCGGCCCCACGGGTCGGCCATTTTCGCACCGGAACACCGCGCCATTGAGAGCGGGCCCCCGACCTGCTAGAAGGCGGCAAATCCGTTTGGGAGACCCGGAAATGGCAGATGAAACCCCGGCAGGGAACGGTGCGACGGCAGCGCCTGCGCAGATCAAGATGCAGGTGCTGGCACAATATGTGCGCGACCTGTCCTTCGAGAACCTGGTGGTGCAAAAGGGCCTGACGGCCGGCGAAGTGCAGCCCGACATCCAGGTCGCGGTCAGCCTTGACGCCCGCAAGCGCCCGGTTGCCAATCAGTACGAGGTCATCACCAAGTACAAGGTAACCTCGAAGAACAAGGTCAACGGGGACGTCCTGTTCGTGCTGGAGCTTGAATACGGTTCGACCTTCCATATCGAAGGCGTGGCGGAAGAGCAGCTGCATCCGTTCCTGCTGATCGAATGCCCGCGCCTGATGTTCCCCTTTGTGCGCCGGATCATCTCGGACGTCACCCGCGACGGTGGGTTCCCGCCGCTGAACGTCGACACGGTCGACTTCATGGCGATGTATCGGCAGGAACTGGCGCGTCGTGCGCAGGCCCAGGCGCAGGCGGCAGGGGCCGAAAAGGTCAACTGAGGCTACCCGCGCGCCCCGGACTTGATCCGGGGTCTCGTGGCGTTAAGGGAGGCCCCGGATCAGGTCCGGGGCGGATATCCCTTTCTAGACCTCTTTCTTCCAGATCGCGGCATCGCCAAGTTTCGCCAGCATCGCGGCATGGGCGGCGAGTTCCGCTTCGGTGATCCGGGGCGGAAGCGGTTCGGGGCGCGGGCGGGGACGCCAGGTGATCGCCTCGCCCGAGGCGCTGCGCCCAGGGGCGGGGGCGGCGCTGGCAAGGACCAGGTCGGGCTGGCGGCCGCCGATCAGCTCTAGATAGACCTCGGCCAGGATTTCACTGTCGAGAAGCGCGCCGTGTTTTTCGCGCATCGAGTTGTCGATGCCGAACCGGCGGCAAAGCGCGTCGAGCGAGGCCGGGGATCCGGGAAACTTGGTCCGGGCGATGGCAAGCGTGTCTGTCGCGCGGGAAAACGGCAGTCCTGGAAGGCCAACGCGTTCCAGTTCGAAGTTCAGGAATTTCATGTCGAAGGCGGCGTTGTGGATCACCAGCTGCGCATCGCCGATAAAATCCAGAAAGGCCTGACCGACCCGGGCAAACACCGGTTTGTCCCTAAGCGTCACCCCGCCGGGGACGGGTTTGCCCGGGATTTCCAGGATGTCGTGGCCGATGCCATGCACCTCGAACGCGCCCTGCGGCATGAGCCGTTCCGGGTTGATGTACTGGTGGTAGGTGCGCCCAGTCGGCAGGTGATTCAAAAGTTCGACCGCGCCGATTTCGACGATGCGGTGGCCCTCGGCGGGTTCAAACCCGGTGGTTTCGGTGTCGAGGACGATTTCACGCATGTCGGGTCCGGCGGATGGAGGCGAGCACATCTTTCACGGCTTGCCGGGCGGCTTCAAGGCTGGTCGTCGGGATGATGTAATCGGCGCGCTTGCGCTTTTCGGCATCGGGCATCTGACGGGCGAGGATCGTTTCGAACTCTGCCTCGGTCATCTGGCCGCGAGAAAGGACGCGCTGGCGTTGCACCTCGGGCGGGGCAGAGACGACCGCGACGGCGTCGCAGGCCTGGTCGAGACCGATTTCGAACAGGAGGGGGACGTCGAGGAGCAGGATCTCGGCCATCGTGTTGCCTGCGATGAAGGCAGCGCGGTCAGCGGCCACAACTGGATGGACAGCGGCGTTCAGACGGTCAAGCGCTGTGGGGTCAGCCTGGATCAGGGCACGCAGGGTGGCGCGGTTCACGCTGCCGTCGGGGTCGATGGCTGCGGGGAAAAGGGTTTTCACCGCCAGCGCGGCAGGTTGGCCGGGCTGGTAGAGGCGGTGAACGGTGGCATCAGCGTCCCAGACTGCGAGGCCTTCATCAGCAAACATCTGTGCGGTGGTCGACTTGCCCATGCCGATGGAACCGGTGAGACCGAGGATGAAACTCATGCCGCTAGGACAGCCTTGCGGGTCGCCTCGTCGATTTCGGGGCGGGTGCCGAACCAGCGTTCAAAGCCAGGGGCGGCCTGGTGAAGAAGCATGCCAAGCCCGTCGACAATGATGCCGCCGCGTTCTTCGGCCTCGATCAGGAACCGGGTTTTCAGCGGCGTGTAGACGAGGTCGTTGCAGACAGCGCCGGGGTTCAGGCGGTGCATCGGGACGTGGAATTCGGCCTTTCCGGTCATGCCGAGCGAGGTGGTGTTGATGACAGTGATGGCATCGTCAAGGAGATTGGGGGCCTGGGTCCATTCATGGACATAGATCTTGGCGCCGAAGTCCTGGCGGATGGCGTCGGCCCGGGCGCGGGTCCGGTTCGCGAGGCGGATTTCGGGGACTCCGACCTCGATCAGTGCGGCGACGACGGCGCGTGCGGCACCTCCGGCCCCAAGGACAACCGCGGGACCGGAGGCGGGTTTCCAGTCGGGAGCGTTCTGGCGGAGGTTGGCGATGAAGCCGGAGCCGTCGGTGTTGTCGGCATGGATCTTGCCGTCCTTGCGGAAGATGAGCGTATTGGCGGCCCCGATCAGCGCGGCACGGTCGGTGACGACGTCGGCGATCTGAAGGATGGCCTCCTTGTGCGGGATGGTGACGTTGCAGCCGACGAAGCCGAGGTCGGGCAGGGTGCGAAGAAGGCGGGGCAGGTCGACGGGGGCGATGTCGATCGGGATGTAGTGGCCCTTGATGCCGTAGCGTTTCAGCCAGTAGCCATGCAGGGCGGGGCTGCGGCTGTGGGCGATGGGGTGGCCGAGAACAGCGGCAAGCGGGATACGGGGATGGTCGGTCATGTGGCGATCATGCCCCGGTTGCCGAGGTATGCCAACAGCGGCAAAAGCGGTAGGCCGAGAATGGTGAAATGGTCGCCGTGGATGGCCGAGAAGAGGCGGACGCCTTCCTCCTCGACCTTGTAGGCGCCGACGGAGTGGCGGATGCTGTCCCAGTTTCGGTCCAGGTAGGCGTCCAGGTAGGCGTCGGTGAACTGGTGCATGGTCAGGCGGGCCTCGCCGACGTGACGCCAGACGGGCTCGGCGTTTTCGTAGACGACGGCGGCGGAGAGGAGCTTGTGGGTCTTGCCCCTGAGGGCGCGGAGCTGGTCGCGGGCGTCGTCGGGGCTTTCGGGCTTGGCGAAGGTTTCGCGGTCCAGGGCGAGGACCTGGTCGCAACCAAGGACGAGGGCAGTCGGGTGTTTCTCGGCGACCTTGCGGGCCTTCATCTCGGCCAGGGCGTCGGCGATATTGCGAGGGGAGGCACCTTCGGCCGTCAGGGCATCGCGGATCGTGGCTTCGTCGACGCGGGGGGCGATGGGGGTGGGGGCAAGGCCCGCGGCGCGGAGCATCTGGAGCCGGGTGGGGGAGGTGGAGGCGAGGATCAGGTCCATGGGGTCTGTGGATATCCGCGGTTTGTTCCTGGGTCCCGTATGGGGGTTCTTGCAACCGGTTCGCGGGCTGTGTGGGCGGATTGCCAGCGCCAGTGCCGGTGGTCCAGAGATATCCCGCTGTGCACGCGTTTGTCACGCGGGACGGGAAAACCGGTTGTGCCGGGGCTGGGGATGGCGCTTGTCTGTGGATTGTATGTGGCGCGAGTGTTCGGCAAGTCATTGACAGGGATGGATTTTCTTTGGGTCGCGGCGGAAGGTGACGGGTTTTCCCGCATTTATCCCCATCCTCCTCCTTGTGGACGGTTCCGGGGACGGGCTGGGAAATCCCCTTCTCCACAGGCCCTACATCATCAACATTCCTTCTTTTCTTTGTTCTTTATAGAAGGAAGGGCGTAAGCCGGACGGGGTAGACCATGCTTGAGACGATCACGGATTTTCTGGCCGACTGGTATCCGGTCACGAAGTCGCTGCATGTCGTCTCGGTGATCTCGTGGATGGCGGGGATCTTCTACCTGCCACGTCTGTTCGTCTATCATGTCGAACAGGTCGAGGCCGGGTCGCCGACGGACAAGATGTTCCAGACGATGGAGCGTCGGTTGCTGCGGGGGATCATGAACCCGGCAATGATCGCGACCTGGGTGTTTGGTTTGGCGCTGGTCTTCACGCCAGGGGTGGTGGACTGGTCCTTTGCCTGGGCCTGGGTGAAGGCGGCCTGCGTTCTGGCGATGACGTGGTTTCACCATTGGCTGGGCTACCGTCGAAAAGAGTTCCTCGCCGGGACCAATACGCGCAATGGCCGCACTTACCGGCTGATGAACGAAGTGCCTACGTTGCTGATGCTGGTCATCGTCTTCTCGGTCATCCTGCGCTACTGATTGACTTTCACGCTGCCCGGCATTAGGTGCGGCTTTGCAGGGCCGTCCGGTCCATCGCATCTCCCGTTGCACATCCGTCGAGACCCGCCGCAAGGGCAGTGGTCCGTCCAAAGGTATTCCATGACTGTCGAACGCTTGAACCTCGCCCAACTGAAGGCCAAGACCCCCGCCGATCTTCTGGCGATGGCCGAGGAGTGGGAGATCGAGAACGCCCCCTCCATGCGCAAGGGCGAGATGATGTTCTCGCTGCTGAAAGAGCATGCCGAGGAAGGCTGGGAAATCGGCGGCGACGGCGTCTTGGAAGTGCTGCAGGACGGGTTCGGATTCCTGCGGTCGCCGGAAGCCAACTACCTGCCCGGCCCCGATGATATCTACGTCTCCCCCGAGATGATCCGTCAATTCTCGCTGCGCACCGGGGACACCATCGAAGGCGTCATCAAGGCCCCGCAAGAGAGCGAACGCTATTTCAGCCTGACCAAGGCCACGAAGATCAACTTCGACGACCCGGAGAAGGCCAAGCACAAGGTCCACTTCGACAACTTGACGCCCCTCTACCCAGACGAGCGGCTAAAGATGGAAGTCGAGGACCCGACGATCAAGGACCGCTCGGCCCGGATCATCGACCTTGTCTCGCCCATCGGGAAGGGTCAGCGCGGCCTGATCGTGGCGCCGCCGCGGACCGGCAAGACGGTGCTCTTGCAGAACATCGCGCATTCCATCGCGACCAACCATCCGGAGTGCTATCTGATCGTCCTTCTGATCGACGAACGCCCCGAGGAAGTGACCGACATGCAGCGCACGGTGAAGGGCGAGGTCGTGGCCTCGACCTTCGACGAACCGGCGACGCGGCACGTCGCAGTGGCGGAGATGGTGATCGAAAAGGCCAAGCGCCTGGTCGAACACAAACGCGATGTGGTGATCCTTCTGGACTCCATCACCCGTCTGGGCCGCGCATTCAACACGGTGGTCCCGTCATCGGGCAAGGTTCTGACCGGTGGTGTGGACGCAAACGCCCTGCAGCGCCCGAAGCGGTTCTTCGGCGCTGCCCGGAACATCGAGGAGGGTGGCTCGCTGACCATCATCGCGACCGCGCTGATCGACACCGGCAGCCGGATGGACGAAGTGATCTTCGAAGAATTCAAGGGCACCGGTAACTCTGAGATCGTGCTGGACCGCAAGGTCGCCGACAAGCGCGTCTTCCCGGCGATGGACATCCTCAAGTCCGGCACCCGGAAGGAGGACCTGCTGGTCGACAAGATGGACCTGCAGAAGACCTACGTCCTGCGCCGCATCCTGAACCCGATGGGGACGACGGATGCGATCGAGTTCCTGATCTCCAAGCTGAGGCAGACGAAGACGAACAGCGAATTCTTCGAGTCGATGAACACCTAAGGCGGGCGGCGATGGACACGATCTATGCCCTCGCCACAGCGCGGGGTCGGTCGGGCCTCGCCGTGGTACGGATCTCGGGACCGGACGCTGCGGCGGCCGGTCTTGCGCTCTGTGGGTCCTTGCCTGCGGCACGGGTGGCGGGTCTGCGGCGGCTGGTCTGGGATGGGGAGCTTCTGGACGAGGCGCTGGTGTTGTCGTTTGCCGAGGGCGCGAGCTTCACCGGCGAGGCGGTGGTGGAGTTGCATTGCCACGGCGGCCCAGCGGTGGTGGGCGCGGTCCTGCGGGCACTTTCGGAGCAGCCGGGGTTGCGGCTGGCCGAGCCGGGGGAGTTCACCCGTCGCGCGCTGGAGAACGGCGTCCTGGACCTTGCGCAGGTCGAGGGGCTGGCGGACCTGATCGATGCGGAGACCGAGGCGCAGCGGCGGCAGGCGGTGCGGGTGCTGTCGGGGTCGGTAGGCCAGAAGGTGGATGGCTGGCGGCGGGATCTGATCCGGGCTGGGGCGCTTCTGGAAGCCACGATTGATTTCGCCGACGAGGACGTGCCGGTGGACGTCTCGCCTGAAGTACTGGCCTTGATCGACGGGCTGATGGCGGACCTCGGGCGTGAGGCGGCTGGGGTGACGGCGGCGGAACGCATCCGGGATGGGTTCGAGGTGGCCATCGTCGGCGCACCGAACGCGGGCAAGTCGACGCTGTTGAACCAGCTGGCGGGGCGTGAAGCGGCGATTACATCGGAGATTGCCGGGACGACGCGCGATGTGATTGAGGTCCGGATGGAGATTGCCGGGCTGCCGGTCACCTTCCTGGACACCGCGGGCCTGCGCGACACCGAGGATCGGCTGGAACGCGCCGGGATCGAGCGGGCTTTGGCCCGAGCCGAGGCGGCGGATTTGCGGCTGTTCCTGACAGATGGGTCAGCGTTGCCGCTGGAGCCGATGGGCGATGATCTGGTGGTTCTGGGCAAAGCAGATACCAAATCTGGGTGGTCTGGACTGGCTGTGTCGGGGAAGACGGGTTTGGGCGTTCCCGAACTGATGGTGCGGATCGGCGAAATCCTGGGGGAGCGTGTGGGCTCGGCAGGCGCGTTGGTCCGCGAGCGACATCGCGTGGCTGTTACAACGGCGATTGCTGCTCTGGCCGAGTCACGGGCGGAAGTGGTAAGACCTGACTCGCACGTCGAGCTGGCGGCGGAGCATCTGCGGCAGGCAGTCCGGGCACTGGATGCTCTGGTCGGCCGAGTGGATGTCGATGACCTGCTGGGTGAGATTTTCGCCAGCTTCTGCATCGGAAAGTGAGGGTTTCACGTGAAACACTACGACGTCATCGTGATCGGCGGCGGCCATGCTGGGGCCGAGGCGGCAGCGGCAGCGGCCCGGATGGGTGTGCGCGCGGCGCTGGTGACGCTGCGGGTGGAGACGCTGGGCGCGATGTCCTGCAACCCGGCGATCGGGGGCTTGGGCAAAGGGCACCTCGTGCGTGAGATCGACGCGCTGGACGGCGTGATGGGCCGGATGGCGGACCGGGCGGGGATCCAGTTCCGCCTGCTGAACCGCCGGAAGGGGCCCGCAGTGCAGGGGCCACGGGCGCAGATCGACCGGCGCCTCTATCGTGAGGCGATGCGGGCGGAACTGCTGGCGACCCCGGGACTGGAGGTGATCGAGGGCGAAGTGGCCGGGCTGCGTCTGGCGGGCGGCGGTGTAGCTGGGGTCGTATTGGCGTCGGGGGCGGAGTTGTCCTCGGGCCGGGTTGTGTTGACGGCGGGGACCTTCCTGAACGGCGTGATTCACATCGGCGACCGGCGGATGTCGGGCGGGCGGATGGGCGATTCGCCGTCAACGCTGCTGGCGGCGCAGTTGGCGGAGCTGGCGCTGCCGGTCGGGCGGCTGAAGACGGGCACTCCGCCGCGGCTGGATGGGCGGACCATCGACTGGGCGCGGTTGGAGAGCCAACCGGGGGACGAAGTGCCGTCGGTGTTTTCCTTCCTGAACCGCGTTCCGGAAGCGCGGCAGATTTCCTGCGGGATCACTCATACGTCCGAGGCGACCCACCAGATCGTGCGGGATAACCTCGGGCGCTCTGCCATGTATGGTGGTCAAATCGAAGGTGTCGGCCCGCGCTATTGCCCGTCGATCGAGGACAAGGTGGTGCGGTTCGCCGACAAGACTTCGCACCAGGTGTTCCTGGAGCCGGAGGGACTGGACGACCACACGGTCTATCCGAACGGCCTGAGCACATCGCTGCCTGAAGAAGTTCAGCACGCCTATATCCGCACGATTCCCGGGCTGGAGCAGACAGCGATCCTGCAACCGGGCTACGCTATCGAATATGACTACTTCGACCCGCGCGGTTTGCATCGGACGCTGGAAACGCGCGCTGTCACCGGGCTGTATTTTGCCGGTCAGATCAATGGGACGACAGGGTATGAAGAAGCGGCGGCGCAAGGGATTGTAGCTGGGCTGAATGCTGCCGCAGCCGCTTGTGGGCGCGCGCCGGTGGAGTTCAGCCGGACCGACAGCTACATCGGCGTCATGATCGATGACCTTACGTCGCGCGGAGTAACCGAGCCCTACCGGATGTTCACGTCGCGTGCGGAGTTCCGGCTGACTGTCCGGGCGGACAATGCGGATCGGCGGCTTACTCCAATCGGTCTAACGGCGGGGTGCGTGTCCCAAGTGCGGCGAGACGCTTTCGAGGCCAAGCAGAACGCCCTCGAGTCCGGTCGGGCGAAGCTGTCAGAAATCATGATTGGACCCAAAGCCCTGAACGACGCCGGAATTTCAGTAAGCCGTGATGGCGGTAAGCGGTCGGCTTATGATGTGCTTTCCCTGCCGGGTGTGGATCTTGATGTTGTGGTAAAGACTTTCGGCGCCTACAACGGATTGACGTCGGAGGTGCTTGAACAGCTGCAGATCGACGCGACATATGACCAGTACTCTGACCGGCAAGCGAAAGAAGTTGCGGACTTGCGCCGACAGGAGTCGCAGCGGATTCCGCACGATTTCGACTATAGCCGGATTTCCGGTCTCTCGAACGAACTGAAGCAGAAGCTTTCGCGCGGGCAGCCCGAATCGATTCTGCAGGCCTCGCGGATTGAGGGCGTCACGCCCGCTGCACTGCTTCTTGTGCTGTCGCACTTGCGGAAACCAGCCGAGCGGCTTGCAGGATGATGGTTGAAGAAACTCGAGCAGTTGGCGGTGTCGATGTTTCACGTGAAACATTCGATGCTCTCAAAGCCTTCGAAGCCTATGTTCGGCGCTGGAACACAGCTATCAACCTTGTCAGCCGGAATTCGCTGAACGATCTCTGGAGCCGACACATCGCTGATTCTGCACAAGTCTTCAAAGCGCGTCCTTCGGGAGCGTCTTCTTGGGTCGACTTGGGGTCTGGTGGAGGCTTTCCGGGTCTCGTTGTCGCTATCCTTGCGAAGGGAGCGCAGCCGGATTTGAAAGTAACTCTTGTCGAATCCGATATTCGCAAAGCCACGTTTCTTCGACAAGCTGCGCAGGCTCTAACTCTCCAAGTGACAGTGCTGAGCTATCGAATCGAATCACTGCCGCCGCTACACGCGGACGTTCTGTCTGCTCGCGCGCTAGCGCCCTTGTCAGATTTGCTTTCCTATGCCGATATTCATTTGCGATCTGGAGGCACGGCAATCTTTCCGAAAGGCGCTCGCTATGCAGAGGAGCTTGCTCAGGCCCGCGAAGCGTGGGATTTCGACGTGGAAACGGTTCCCAGCGCTTCAGACACAGATGCAGCAATACTCGCAATCAGGAATATTCACCGCCATGTCTGACCGCCCTTACATTCTCGCTCTTGCTAACCAGAAAGGCGGCGTCGGAAAGACGACAACAGCTATCAACCTTGCAGCTGGCCTTGCAGAGTTGGGCAAGAAAGTCCTGCTGGTGGATATCGACCCGCAGGGAAACTCGTCCACAGGACTGGGAATCCGACCGGATGCACGCAAAAAGACCAGCTATGACTTGATCGTCGATGGCGCAGAACTACAGGATGTTGTGATCGAGACCGGCATCCCGGACGTGATGATCATCCCCGCAAACGCAGACTTGTCCTCGGCAGACCTGGACATCGTGTCGAACGAAAAGCGCAGCTACCTGCTGCATGATGCGCTGCGGCGTCCGGAGATGGACAGTTACGAATTTGATTACATCCTGATCGACTGCCCGCCTGCGCTAAGTTTGCTGACTGTGAATGCGCTGGTGGCGGCGCATTCTGTGCTCGTCCCGCTGCAGTGCGAATTCTTTGCGCTGGAAGGCCTGTCGCAACTGATGCTGACGATTCGCGATGTGCGACGCTCCGCCAATCCGGAACTGCGGATCGAAGGTGTTGTGTTGACCATGCATGATCGCCGCAACAGGTTGACAGCACAAGTTGAGGCCGACGCCAGGGCGAACATGGGCGACCTTGTGATGAAGACGACGATCCCGCGAAATGTGCGAATCAGCGAAGCCCCGTCCTATGCGCTTCCGGTGCTGACCTATGATCCCGCGTCGAAAGGGGCCGAGGCCTACCGTGCGCTGGCCAAGGAAATCGCGGATCGGCGGAAAACACCCGAAGTTGCAGAGGCCTAAACATGTCCAAGACGGAAAAAAGGGGCCTGGGCCGCGGGTTGTCGGCGCTGATGGCGGACGTGCACCTCGCCGGTCCAGAAGACATGGCGACTGCCCGCAAGGCCGAATTGCGCGTACCGGTCGACAAGTTGGAGCCGAACCCGCAGCAGCCGCGGTTGGATTTCCGGCAGGATGAGTTGGAGAGCCTGGCTGATTCGATTCGCCAGAAAGGCGTGATCCAGCCGCTGATCGTGCGCCGGAAGCCCGGACGGGATGCCTATGAGATTGTCGCCGGCGAGCGGCGCTGGCGAGCGGCCCAGTTGGCGCAGCTGCACGAAGTTCCTGTTGTCGTGCGGGACCTTAACGACACTGAGGTCCTGGAAGTTGCGATCATCGAGAATATCCAGCGGGCCGATCTGAACGCCATCGAAGAGGCTCTCGGCTTCCGCCAGCTGATGACCCGATTCGGCCATACGCAGGAAAAGCTGGCCGAGGCGCTGTCGAAGAGCCGGAGCCACGTGGCGAATCTGTTGCGGCTGCTGACTCTGCCGGATGATGTGCAGGATTTTGTGCGCGACGGAAAACTGTCGGCCGGTCATGCTCGGGCCCTGATCGGTAGCCCCAGGGCCAGCGAGTTGGCGGCGCAGATCGTCGCCAAAGGCCTGTCGGTGCGGGAAGTCGAGCGCCTGATGAAGGCGCAGGAGTCGGCAAGACCGTCCGCGTCCAAGGCCGCGAAAGGGCCGGAAAAGGATGCGGACACGCGGGCGCTGGAAGGGGATCTTTCAGCCAATCTGAAGATGCCGGTGCGGATCGCGCATGCCTCTGGCGGGGAAAGCGGGGAGCTGGTGATCCGCTACGGTTCGTTGGATGATCTCGACAGGTTGTGCCGGATTCTGTCTCAGCTACCAGATGAAGATTGATCAGCTCGCCGTCTGACGGTCAGCGAGCAGGGCGCGGAGAATGCCGTTCAGCATCATGACGCCTGTTTCGGTGGTTCGGATACGGTCGCCTTCGCAGTGAAGGAAGCCGAGCGCCGCCATTTCCTGCAGGCCTCTGGACGAGAGCGGAGAGGCTGCGAGACTTTCGAAGCGGCTGAGTGATGCGCCTTCTTTCAGGCGAAGGGCAAACATCAGGTATTCGGCGGCGCGGTCTTCCGAAGAGAGGCGTTCGCTGGTCTCTGCCGTGCCGGGGCGCGCAAGAGTCTGGTCGAGCCAGGCTGTGGGCATCCGTCCGGCTTCTGTGGCGAATCGCCCCGATTCGAGAGTGAGTCGGCCATGCGCCCCGGGGCCGATTCCGGCGTAGTCGCCCATCCGCCAGTAGATCAGGTTGTGGCGCGATTCGTCGCCAGGGCGGGCGTGATTCGAAACCTCGTAGGCGGGGAGGCCAGCGGCCTGCGTGATTTCCTGCGTCAGTTCGAACATGTCGGCGGAGAGGTCTTCCTCGGGGAGGCCCTTGAGGAGGTTCTTGGCGTGCATCTGGCCGAAGACGGTGCCGTCCTCGATGGTCAGTTGGTAAAGCGAGAAGTGCGAGGTGCCGAAGTCGAGCGCGCGGTGAAGCTCGTCTCGCCAGCAGGCGAGGGTCTGGTTCTGGCGCGCATAGATCAGGTCGATGGAGACGCGGTCGAAGGTGGATTGGGCGATGGCGATGGCCTTTGCGGCCTCTTCCACCGTGTGCATCCGGCCCAAACGGCGGAGGTCTTCGGGGTCAAGGGATTGGATTCCAAGGGAAACCCGGTTGACGCCTGCCGTGGCGTAGCCCTCGAACCGGGCGGCCTCGACGCTGCCGGGGTTGGCTTCGAGGGTGATTTCGACGTCGTTCGCAAGGGTCCAGGTGGTGCGGATGCGGTCGAGGATGCCCTGGACGGTGGCGGCCTCCATCAGGGAAGGCGTGCCGCCGCCGAAGAAGACGGTGTTGAGGATGCGGCCGTGGGTCAGGGCGCCGATCCGGTCGATTTCAAGCTCAAAGGCGCGGAGCCACTGGGTCTGGTCGATGCGGGCCGCGACGTGGCTGTTGAAATCGCAGTAGGGGCACTTCGACTGGCAGAAGGGCCAGTGTATATACAGGCCGAAGCCGGCGTGGCGCCAGTCTTCCATCTACGGGAACAGGGCGGCGACGAGTTTCTGGAAGGCGTCGGCGCGGTGGGAGAGGCGGTTCTTTTCCCAGCGGTCCATCTCGCCGAAGGTCTGGGTGTAGCCGTCGGGCAGGAAGATGGGGTCGAAACCGTGGCCTTCGGTGCCGCGACCGGGCCAGACGAGGCGGCCGGGGGATTTGCCTTCGAAGACAAGGTCTTGGCCGTCTGGGTGGGCCAGGACGAGGGTGCAGCAGAACTGGGCCGTGCGGGGTTCGGGGGCCTTGATGGCTTCGAGTTCGCGCCAGACGCGCTCCATGCCGACGGCGAAGTCGCGGCCTTTGGCGGTGGTGGCCCAGTCGGCGGTGAAGACGCCGGGGGCCCCGCCCAATGCGTCGACGGCGAGGCCGGAGTCGTCGGCCAGCGCGACGAGGCCGGAGGCTTTCGCTGCGGCGTGGGCCTTGAGGCGGGCGTTGCCGATGAAGGTGGTCTCGGTTTCCTCGGGTTCGGGGAGGCCGAGGTCCCCGGCGCCGACGACGGTCACGTCGAAAGGCATCAGAAGATCGGCGATCTCTTCCAGCTTGCCACGGTTGTGCGTGGCGACGAGAAGGCGATCCCCGCGGTGCAGCATTACAGGCCCAAGGCCGCGCGTTGGGCGGCGACCAGAGCGGCGTTGCCCTGGCGGGAGAGGTCCAAGAGATGCAGGAGTTCATCCTGGCTGAAGGCGGAGCCCTCGGCGGACATTTGCACCTCGATCAGTTTCCCGGCACCGGTCATCACAAAGTTGCCGTCGGTTCCGGCGGCCGAATCCTCGGCATAGTCGAGGTCGAGGACGGGCTGACCGGCATAAACTCCGCAAGAAACTGCGGAAACGTGATCGAGGATCGGGTCGGAGGTGATGACATTGGACGCCAGCAGCTTGTTGACCGCCAGACGCAACGCGACCCAGCCGCCGGTGATCGAGGCGCAACGGGTGCCGCCGTCTGCCTGGATGACGTCGCAGTCTACAACGATCTGACGCTCGCCCAGGGCCTGCCGATCCACTCCAGCGCGCAGGGAACGACCGATAAGCCGTTGAATCTCCTGCGTCCGGCCCGACTGCTTGCCCGCTGCCGCCTCACGCCGGGTGCGGGAGTTGGTGGCGCGGGGCAGCATGCCGTATTCTGCCGTCACCCAGCCCTGGCCGGTGTTCTTCAGGAAGGGCGGTGCCTTGTCCTCGATTGTGGCGGAACACAGCACATGCGTCTCGCCCATCTTGATCAGGCAAGAGCCCTCGGCGTGCTTCATCACGTTGGTTTCGATTGAAACCGCCCGAAGATCGCTTAGTTTTCTGCCTGACGGGCGCATCGCCGAACCTTTCCTTGGGATGCGGCCACATATGCAACCAGGGCCCAGGGATGCAACCCCGATTACCATGACCAGCCAGCCGATCCTGTCCGACATGAACGACCGCACGCGCGAGGTGTTTCGCCGCGTGGTCGAAGGCTATCTGAACTCGGGCGAGCCGGTGGGGTCGCGGACGCTGACGCGAACGCTGTCGGAAAAGGTCTCGGCGGCGACGGTGCGCAATGTCATGCAGGATCTGGAGTATCTGGGGCTTCTTGACAGCCCGCATGTCTCGGCCGGACGGGTGCCGACGCAGGCCGGGTTGCGGATGTTTGTCGACAGCCTGCTGGAAGTGGGCCAGGTCGCGCCCGAGGATCAGGAGAAGATCGACGCCACCCTGGGCGTCAACGACCATGACGTGACGACCCTGCTGGATGAGGTCGGGGCGGCGCTGTCGGTGATTACGCGTGGGGCAAGCGTGGTGCTGGCCCCGAAGCGCGAGGCGGCGATCCGACATATCGAGTTCGTGAGCCTTGGCGCGGATCGGGCATTGGTGGTGCTGGTCTTTGCCGATGGGCAGGTGGAAAACCGGGTCTTCGTTCCCCCGCCGGGGCAGACGCCGTCCTCGATGCGGGAGGCGGCGAATTTCCTGAATGCGTTGGCCGAGGGGCGGACGCTGTCCGAGCTACGGGCAGGAATGGTTTCCGAAATCGCGCGTCGCAGGCAGGAAATCGATTCGCTGGCGCGGGAGTTGGTGGAAAGCGGCCTGGCCCTGTGGGAAAATGCCGGGGAGCCTTCGGAACGGCTGATCGTGCGCGGAAGGTCCAACCTGATCGGCGAGGCGGCGGATCAGGCCGAGATCGACCGGATCCGGGTGCTGTTCGACGACCTGGAGCGCAAGCGGGACATCGCCGAATTCCTGAACCTGACCGAGGCGGGCGAAGGTGTGCGCATTTTTATCGGATCAGAGAACAAGCTTTTCTCACTTTCCGGTTCAAGTCTCGTGGTTTCTCCCTATATGAACGCAGATCGAAAGATCATCGGCGCGGTGGGCGTCATCGGTCCGACTCGGCTGAACTATGGCCGCATCGTCCCGATCGTCGACTACACCGCACAGCTGGTGGGCCGCCTGGTTTCTGACCGCGGCAAGGCGTGACAGAAGGACGTGACGATGTCGCAGGAAGAACCCACCGTCTCGCAGGTGGAGCTGGAAGAGTTTGAAACCCCCGAGGTCGATGAGCTGGAGGCCCTGCGGGCCGAGCGCGACGAGCTGCGCGACAAGTTCATGCGGGTGCTGGCGGATGCCGAAAACAGCCGCAAGCGGGCGGAGCGCGACCGGAAAGAGGCGGAGATGTACGGCGGGACGCGCTTGGCGCGCGACCTGCTGCCGGTCTACGACAACCTGAACCGCGCAATCCAGGCGATCCCGGAGGAGTCTCGGGCGGCCTCGGCAGCGCTGATCGAGGGGGTCGAGCTGACCCTGCGTGAGCTGACCAATGTGATGACCAAGCATGGGATCACGATGATCTCGCCTGCCGTGGGCGACCAGTTCGACCCGCAGCTGCACCAGGCGATGTTCGAGGCCCCTCTGCCGGGGACGAAGGCCGGGCAGATCATCCAGGTGGCGACGGAAGGCTTCCTGCTGCACGACCGCCTGCTGCGTCCGGCACAGGTCGGGGTGTCGTCGAACGTTGGCTAAAGTGTAGGGTGCGCTACAGCGCACCTTCGAACGGTGCGCTGTAGCGCACCCTACGACAACCCTTTGATTTCGTAGATGAGTTTTAGCGCCTCCATCGGGGTGAGTTCATCCGGGTGGACGTCCTTCAGCCGCTCCTCCACTGCTGAGGCCTTCTGCTTTGGCGGCGGCGGTGCAGGTGGCGCGGCGCGGAAGAGGGGGAGGTCGTCGATGAGCGTGGCCTGCTTGCCGCCTTCGCGGTCGCCTTTCTCCAGCGCGTCGAGGACGACCTTGGCGCGTTCGATGACAGAGGCCGGGAGGCCCGCAAGACGCGCGACCTGGACGCCGTAGCTGCGGTCGGCGGCACCTTCGCGGACTTCGTGCAGGAAGATGACCTCGCCTTCCCACTCCTTGACCGTGACAGTGGCGTTCCTGACGCCCGGCAGCTTGCCCGCGAGCGCGGTCATCTCGTGGTAATGCGTGGCGAAGAGGGCGCGGGAGCGGTTGACCTCGTGCAAGTGTTCGAGCGTGGCCCAGGCGATGGAGAGACCGTCGTAGGTTGCAGTGCCGCGGCCGATTTCGTCCAGGATCACCAGCGCGCGGTCATCGGCCTGATTCAGGATAGCGGCGGTTTCGACCATTTCGACCATGAAGGTGGAGCGCCCCCGGGCGAGGTCGTCGGAGGCTCCGACCCGGCTGAAGAGCTGGGAGACGAGGCCGATGCGGGCTGACGTAGCGGGGACGTGGGAGCCTGCCTGGGCGAGGAGGGCGATCAGGGCGTTCTGGCGGAGGAAGGTGGACTTGCCGGCCATGTTCGGGCCGGTCAGCAGCCAGATCGCGGGGGTGTCCTTGTCGGTCAGCGCGCAGTCATTGGCGACGAAGGGTTGGCCGTCCTTTCGGAGGGCGCGTTCGACGACGGGGTGGCGGCCCCCGGTGATCTGGAAGGCGCGGCTGTCGCCAACCTCTGGCTTGCACCAGTTCTCCTCGGCGGAAAGGTCGGCGAAGGCGGCGGCGAGGTCGATCTCGGCGAGTGCCCGGGCGGCCAGCGCGATGGGGGCGGAGTGGTCGAGGATTTCGCTTTTCAGGCCTGAATAGTGACGCTTTTCAATCTCCAGCGCGTGGTTGGCGGAGTTGAGGATGCGGGTTTCGAGGTCGGAAAGCGCGAGGGTGGTGAAGCGGACCTGACCGGCGGTGGTCTGGCGGTGGATGAAGAGCTCCGGCATGGCGCGCATGCGGTCTTCGTGGGTGGTGGTGGTCTCGATGAAGTAGCCCAGCACGTTGTTGTGCTTGATTTTCAGGGATTGGATGCCGGTGGCCTCGATGTAGTCGGCCTGCATCCGGGCGATGACGCCGCGGCCTTCGTCGCGGAGTGCGCGGGTGTCGTCGAGTTCGGGGTCGTAGAGGGGCGCGATGTAGCCGCCGTCGCGGGTGAGGAGCGGGGGTTCGGCGACGACGGCTTGGGTCAGGAGGGCGACGAGGGCGTCGTGACCGGTGAGGGATTGGGCGGCCTCACGTAAGAGGGGTGGGGCGACGGTGAGGAGGGTCGCGATGCGCCCGGCCTGTTCGAGACCGGCGCGGATGGCGGTCATGTCGCGGGGGCCGTCGCGGTCGAGGGCAAGGCGGGAGAGGGCGCGGTCGATGTCGGGGACGCGGCGGAGCGCCTCGCGGAGTTGGTCGCGGAGGGAGGGGGTTTCGAGGAGGTGGTCGAGGGCGGCTTGGCGGGCGTGGATGGTTTGGAGGTCGAGGGAGGGGGAGGAGAGGCGGCGTTCCAGGAGCCGCGCGCCGCCGGCGGTGACGGTGCGGTCGATGGCGGAAAGGAGCGAGCCTTCGCGGCCGCCGGACAGGGCCTGGGTGAGTTCGAGGTTGCGGCGGGTTGCGGCGTCGATCTGCATCGTGCCGCCGGGGTGTTCCTTGACCGGGGGCCGCAGGAGCGGCATCCGCCCGCGCTGGGTGAGGTGGAGGTAGTCGACGAGAGCGCCCATCGCGGAGATTTCGGCGCGGTCGAAGGTGCCGAAGGCGTCGATGGAGGCGACGTGGAAGAGGTCGCAGAGGCGGCGCTCGGCGTTGGTGGAGTCGAAGCTGCCGCGGCTGAGGGGCGTGACGGCGGTGGCGTCGAGGAGGGGGGTGATGTCGCGTTCGCGGGCTTCGGAGAGGAGAAGCTCGCGGGGGGCGATGCGGGCGAGGTCGGGGGAGAGACGGGTGAGGGAGGAGGGCATCACCCGGAACTCGCCGGTGGAGATGTCGGCCCAGGCGAGGGCGGCCTGGTCGCGGACCTCGGCGAAGGCGGCGAGGAAGTTGTGGCGGCGGGCTTCGAGGAGGGAGTCTTCGGTCAGCGTGCCGGGGGTGACGAGGCGGACGACGTCGCGTTTGACGACGGATTTCGAGCCGCGCTTCTTCGCCTCGGCGGGGTCTTCCAGCTGTTCGGCGATGGCGACGCGGAAGCCCTTGCGGATCAGGGTGAGGAGGTAGCCCTCGGCCGAATGGACCGGGACGCCGCACATGGCGATGGGCTCGCCGAGGTGGAAGCCGCGCTTGGTGAGGGCGATGTCGAGGGCGGTCGCGGCGGCGACGGCGTCGTCGAAGAACATCTCGTAGAAGTCGCCCATCCGGTAGAAGAGGAGGGCGCCGGGGTTCTGGGCCTTGATCTCCAGATACTGCGCCATCATCGGCGTGACGGTGTCTTCGGTCACTTCGTTCCCCCGTGTGTTGGCGGAGAGTATCGGGTTGCTTGGGGTCGGGGAAGGGGGAGTGTCCACGGTGGACATTTCCGGATTTGTGTTTTCGATCAGCGCCTTGGTCGTGGGCGTTTACCGGGCGCTAGGCATGATCTGGCGGGTGCCCCCCACCCCCGGCCCCTCCCCACGGAGGGGGAGGGGAGGTGCCCGGCCGTGGCGGTGCGCCTTTGTCCGGGGCGGTGCGCGGCTTCGAGGGCGGATGCCTCCGGCGGGGATATTTGGGCAAAGATGAAAGAGCGGCGTTGGAGTGCCGCTGTGGGGATCATTGAGGAGGCGGGCTGAAGCCCGACCTACAAGACGTAGCGGGAGATATCGGCCGAGCGGGCGAGGGCGCCGAGGTTGGTTTCGACGAACTGGGCGTCGACGGTGACGCTTTGGCCACTGCGGTCCGGGGCGTGGAAGCTGAGTTCCTCGAAGACGTGCTCCATCACCGTGTAAAGCCGCCGCGCACCGATGTTTTCGACGCTGCGGTTAACCTCGGCAGCGATGCGGGCCAAGGCGGCGATGCCGTCGGGGGTGAAGGTGACTTGCACATCCTCGGTCGCCATCAGCGCCTTGTACTGGCGGGTGAGGGCGTTGTCGGTCTCGGTCAAGATGGAGACGAAATCCTCTTCCGTCAGGGGCGCAAGTTCGACGCGGATGGGGAGGCGGCCCTGAAGTTCCGGCAGCAGGTCCGAGGGTTTGGCGATGTGGAAGGCACCCGAGGCGATGAAGAGGATGTGGTCGGTCTTTACGGGCCCGTGCTTGGTGCTGACGGTGGTGCCTTCGATCAGGGGCAGAAGGTCGCGCTGGACGCCTTCGCGGCTGACATCGGCCCCGCGCGCGTCACTGCGGGCGCAGATCTTGTCGATTTCATCGAGGAAGACGATGCCATTTTCCTGGACGGCCTCCAACGCGGCGGCGCGGACGGCCTCGTCGTCGAGAAGCTTGTCGGCCTCTTGCCCGATCAGGATGTCGTAGCTTTGCGCGACGGTCATGCGTTTGCGGGTGGAGCGGCCGCCGAACGCCTTGAACAGGTCTTGCAGGCCCTGCATCTGTTGTTCCATTCCCGGCATCCCGAAGCCCATCGGCATGGCTGGGGCGGCGTCGGCGACGTCGATCTCGATCATCGTGTCGTCAAGCTCGCCGCGTTTCAGCTTGCCGCGAAACATCTCACGGGTTTGTTCCCGGGCCTCTTTGCCAGCAAGGGCGTCGATCACCCGGTCCTCGGCGGCCTTGTGGGCGCGGGCCTTCACATCCTCGCGCATCTGGGCGCGGGTATCGTTCATGGCGACATCAACCAGATCGCGCACGATGGAATCAACGTCGCGGCCGACATAGCCGACTTCGGTGAACTTGGTGGCCTCGACCTTGAGGAAGGGGGCCTTGGCGAGCTTTGCAAGCCTGCGGGAAATCTCGGTTTTTCCGACGCCGGTGGGGCCGATCATCAGGATGTTCTTCGGATAGACCTCGTCCCGGAGGTCGTCACCAAGCCGCTTGCGGCGCCAGCGGTTGCGAAGGGCGACGGCAACGGCGCGTTTGGCGTCGCGTTGGCCGATGATGAAGCGGTCAAGCTCGGAGACGATTTCGCGGGGGGTAAGGTCGGTCATTCGGTCGATCCGTAAGGGGGAAGCCGGGACTTGCCGGGGAAATCGGGGAGAACGCCCATCAGCCAGGCGCGAAGCTGGACCCACCAGGTGCCGATGGCGGTGATGAAGCCGCCGAGGATCAGAAGGACGAAGATCCAGCTGGTGCCGCCGCCTTCGCCCATCACCCAGGCGATGACGATGGCGATATAGGCGATGGCGGCAGTGAGGAAGCTGCGGCGGTCGATCACAAGGGCAAGGGCGGTGATGAGGACGAGGGCGATGGCGAGAAAGCCGGTGCCCCCGCCATTCAGGAGGGTGACGGCAACGGTGTTCACGAGGGCTGGGGCGGCGAGGAGGTGGCACCAGAAGGCGGTGGCGGAATGGCGGCCGAGGCGGTGGGGATCGCGGGTGTCAAACCACATGCCGGTCAGGAAGGCCCCGATCCCGAAGATCAGGGTGGCGGTGGCGAAGGCTGGGCTTTCGCCAAGGTCGAAAAGCGCCTGGTAGCCCCCGGCCCCGGCGAGGTCGACGAGGTTCGAGGCCGAGGCGGTGACGGAATAGATCGCGCCGAGGAGCGCGCCGCCGGTCAGGAAGGCCGCGAAGGGGAGGCGGAAGCGGCGGTACCAGAGCATCATGGCGAAGGCGGAGGCGAGGAAGCCCAGGATGGAGGTCGCGCGCATCTCGGTCCCGCCCTGGCCGAGAAGGGTGAAGACGAAGATCACGATCCCGGTGCCGTAAGCGGTGGCGAGGACCATGGAGGGGAGGGTCATCCGGCGCTTGAGGGTGAAGTAGCCGGCCCACCACCAGGCGATGAGGGCGGTGCCGAGGGGGACGAGGGTGAGGAGGGCAAAGCCACCGAAGGCCGCGAGGAGGGCGGTGACGCCGGAGAGGAGGATAACGAGGCCGATGGAGATGAAGATCTCGGAAAAGCCGCGGAAGAATTCGAAGGGTTCATCCTCGGACGGCAGCGAGGCGCGTTTTCCGGCACGGTCGTTCGCGAGGGCCGAGAGCGAGGCGGCCTGCGCTTCGCTGAGAATTCCGGCAGCTACGGCTGCGCGCAGGTCTTCAGAAGTCATTCGGGGCCACCTTCGGCGGGAAATCGTTCACGCACAGATAAGGGGTTTGTCGCCGCAAACCAAGTAAGCTACGGTGAGAGATACCGAACGTATATACATTCACATGTTCGTATATACCCGGTGTATGGATAAGATGCGGGCTGCAACGCGTTGGGAATGCAGGGCTTGTTGTGTGACACCGCGCGGGTCGATGGGAGTGCAAGGAATGGTGGAAGAGGGACCGAAACGCCTGAGCCTCGCGGAGAAGCGCGCGCTCAACGCCCCTCTGGTGCTGGACGCGGCAAATCAGGCCGAGGAGCCCAAGTTCGATGCTCTGGAGACGGACCATTGGACCAATGCCGTCCTGCCCGAACAGTCCCGCAAGAAGCTGATTTCCCTGCGCGTCGATCCTGAAGTGCTGGAGTTCTTCAAGGCGCAGGGTCCGGGGTATCAGACCCGGATGAACGCGGTGCTGCAGGCCTATATGCAGGTCAAGAAAGAGCTGGGGCAGGGCTAAGCCTTACGCGGCTGGCTGGCCGATCCGCTCTACCGTCAGGTTTCCATTCGTATATACGCAGATGTCGGCTGCGATCGCCATGGCTTTGCGGGCGATATCCTCGGCCGGAAGGTCGGTGGCCATCAGGCCCCGCGCGGCCGCAAGGGCGAAGTTGCCGCCCGAGCCGATGGCAGCGACGTCGTGTTCGGGTTCCAGCACGTCCCCGGCGCCGGTGATGACGTAGAGCGCGCGGCCGTCGGTCACGATCAGCATGGCTTCGAGGTTGCGGAGGTACTTGTCCATCCGCCAGTCCTTGGCAAGGTCGACGCAGGCGCGGGCCAGCTGGCCGGGGGCGGACTCTAGCTTCTTCTCCAGCCGTTCGAGAAGGGTGAAGGCGTCGGCGGTCGACCCCGCGAAGCCGCAGACGACATCGTGGCCCCCGGGGGTAAGGCGGCGGACCTTGCGGGCGGTGCCCTTGATCACGGTCTGGGCGAGGGAAACCTGACCATCGCCCGCGACCACGACCTCACCGCCGCGGCGGACGGCGAGGATGGTGGTGCCGTGCCAGCCGGGGAATGTGTCGTCAGCCATGATGCCCTCCAGGTTTGGGCCTATATAGGCAGTGTGGCGGCACAACGCAAAACGCCCGCGCCTTGGGGGCAGGGGCGTTCCGTAGGCTGGGGCCGGGATTAGCGGCGCAGGCCGAGGCGGGTGATCAGCGAGGAATACCGCGCTTCGTCCGTCTTTTTCAGGTAGTCCAGCAGCTTGCGGCGCTGGGCGACGAGCATCAGAAGGCCACGACGCGAGTGGTTGTCGTTCTTGTGGCCCTTGAAGTGCTCGGTCAGGGTGGCGATGCGCGAGGAGAGGATCGCAACCTGGACTTCCGGCGAGCCAGTGTCGCCTTCCTTGGTCGCGTATTCCTTGATAAGCTTCGCTTTTTCTTCAACGGTGATCGACATCGGGATCTCCTGTCAAAAGGGTTATGGCGCAAGCCGGGATGTCGTCCAGCAGGGCCCTTGGAGGGTCCGCGTTCAGGCGGATGCGGGCGTATAGGCGGATTCGCGCGTCAAGGAAAGGGTGTTTGCGACTGTCGTGACAACAGCGCCTTAACCATCCGCCCAGATTCCCGAAGGACTCACGGCCATCTGTGGTATGAAATGATGGATTTTCCTCACGTTAACAGGTGGTTAACGCGGCGGTCTTGTGCCGGTCCGAGCCGGTTTCATGAGTTGGGGAGTGCTGCAGGTGCTTGCGGTATTGGGTCTTTTCGGTGCGTTGATGGCGGGGCTGGCCGCTGACGCGCTGCTTTCCGGTCGCAGCGAAGAAGATCAGGACGCGCCTGACGACCTGTCTGACGAAGAAGAACCTTCGCTGGAAGACGGCAATCTTCTTGACGACGTTCCGGATGAACCCGGCGTGCCGCTTTCGGACGACATTCCGGACGCGGAGGACACGCCGGTCAGCCTGATGGGGGACGACTCGGCTGAGATCCTTTCGGGCGGCTGGGTAGAGGATACGATCCTGGGCAACGGCGGCTCGGACCTTATCGACGGCCGATCGGGCAATGACCACATCGAGGCCGGGGAAGGCGACGATGCGGTCTGGTCTGGCGATGGCGATGACAGCGTCTGGGCGGACGACGGCAACGATACTGTCCTGGCGCAAGCGGGCAACGATATGGTCGCAGGCGGTACGGGCCACGACAGCCTGGCCGGATGCGAAGGGGACGACAGCCTGGCTGGCGGCTTCGGGCACGACACCCTGCTGGGGGGCGAAGGCAACGACCAGCTGGATGGCGGAAGCGGAAACGATTGGCTGTCAGGCGGCTTTGGCAATGACAGCCTGAACGGCAGCAGTGGCTCGGACGAAATCGATGGCGGAGACGGTGACGACTGGCTGGTCGGCCTTGAAACCGGGGACCAGCGGGCTGCGATGGACTTTCTGAATGGGGGCAACGGGGACGACCATCTTGTGCTTGGTGCCGGCGACTACGCGACTGGTGGTGATGGCGCGGACGATTTTATCGTGCGCGATTGGTCGGAAAGCACAGTGACGCAGGTTGCCGACTTCGATCCCAGCCAGGACCAGCTGGTGATCCACTATGATGCCGGCGTCCACACCGACCCGGTGCTGACAATGGAGCCAGTGGCCGGTGGCAATGGGCAGGCAATTTTCCTGGATGGGGCAAAGGTAGCGGTGATCAGCGGCGGCCCGGTTGATCTTTCGACCATCCGCCTGGTGGCCGAGTGACGTCTACCACCTCTCGGGCTGTCGGTCGTAGCCGACGTAGAGCGGATGCCGGGGCTGGCCCTGACCCGTCAGCCCGAAATGCCACAGCGGCACCTGCATGTCGCGCAGCAGGCCAGTGACCTGTGCGCCCCGGTCAAGGTGCAGTCCGTGGTTTCCCCAGGCACAGATGACCATGTCGGCCCAGGCTGCGCTGTCCCGGATGGCCGCATCATTGTCGGGGCCCACGGGATCGGCCATCGCGCGCATGACCTTGGGGTCCGTCGCCCGGTAGGCAAAGATGTTTGTCACCCGGAACGCGCCAAAACCCAGCGCCCGGGCGCGCCTTTCGCAGCGTTCGACAGTCGGGTCGTTCTGCACCTCGGTCGCGGTAGAGGGATTGAGCATCACGAACAAGGCCTTGCGTCCCGGCCCCCAGGTGCGGGTGAGGAGATAGCGGTAGCGTTCGCAGTCGGAATAGACGGCTTCGGATACGGAATCACCCTTGGCGTGACCGCGCGAAATCAAGGTCCTTGCCTCCACCGCATCCCTGGGACGTCAACGACAACTGCCTTCCAAAGCGGCACATACGGCGATCCCCCGATAAGCTCAACCCATGCGCCGCTTTGGGGACCTGCATCACGTTTCCCCTTGTTGCGCCTTCGCTGCCGCGCCTAGAGTATTCCCCACGCAATCGACCGTGGAGCGTGGGACGTGTCCGACCTGATCATCGCCGTCTACCGCAGCGAAACCGCGGCGTTTGTTGCCGGCGACAACCTGGTGGCTCTGCAGCACGCGGCCGGAACCGAGGCGGAGGACATCGTCGTCGTCACCCGCGACAAGACGGGGCGAGTCTCGGTCAACCAGTCGATTGATCTTGCCACAGGCGAACCCTTGGCGGGCGGCCGTTGGGGTGCGCTGATCGGGCTTCTGTTCCTGGACTCTGGCAGGGACCAGCCCAAGGGCAAGGGTCTTGCAGCGCGGTTCGGCGCGACAGGCCTGGATGCGCGGTTCGTGCAAGAAGTCGCGGGGAGCCTTGACGCAGGCGGTGCGGCTGTCGGAATGCGCGTGCGGCTTCTGGGCCGGGACCGCGTAGAGGAAGCGTTGAAAAGCGGGAAAGGCAACCCGAAGATCCTGTGGACACGACTTAGCCCCGATGCCGAGGACGCGCTTGTCGACATGCACGACCAGATTCCAGATTCCGTGCTGCATCAGGGTCAGCCAAACGACGCGTTCTGACCGAGTTCCACCTTGACGGACGCGGCGGACCTGCCCCTTGTGACGGGATGACCGAACGATCCGTTGAAAAACCGCCTGCGAAGCCCCGTTCCCCTGCGCGGAAACGCAAGGGGAAGGCAAAGGACGCGGCAGAGGGGAAGCCGTCGCGCCTTCGAGCCGGGCTGAAATGGGCCGGGCGGGCCGTGGCCGCTGTGGCTGCGGGATTTGCAGCGCTGATCCTGATCTTCGCCATCGTGCCCCCGCCGATCAACCTGTACCAGCTGGGCGAAAGCTGGCGGCTTGGCGGGATCAAGAAGGACTGGGTGTCCTGGGAAGAGATCGCCCCGGTGATGGGCCGGTCGGCGGTGGCGGCGGAAGATGCGAATTTCTGCAATCACTGGGGATTTGACATGGCCGCGATCCGCCAGGCGATCGAGGAAGGCAGCAACCGCGGCGCCTCGACCATCAGCCAGCAGGTCACGAAGAACGTGTTCCTGTGGCATGGCCGCAGCTGGGTGCGCAAGGCAATGGAGGCCGTGCTGACGCCGGTGGTCGAGCTCGTCTGGTCCAAGCAGCGGATTCTTGAGGTTTATCTGAATGTTGCCGAGTTCGATGAGGGCGTCTTCGGCATCCAGGCGGCGGCGCAGCATCATTTTGGCGTCGATGCCAAGGACCTGAGCGCCCTGCAAGCGGCGCGGCTGGCGGCGGTCCTGCCTGACCCAAAGGGGCGGAGCGCCTCGGAACCGTCCAGCTTTGTCCGCAGCCGGACACGCAGCATCATCTCGGGTGCGGAGACGATTGCGGCGGACGGCCGTTCCGCCTGTTTCGAAGGCTGATCGCGGCCGGGGATTGAATTCCGGCCCCCGGCGCGGCAATGAATGACAAGACCGGAGGCCGCCGCCCGATGAACCGCCTGTACCATGTTCCCCTCTCTCCCTTCTGCCGCAAGGTGCGCCTGACGCTGGCAGAAAAGAAGATCGAGGCCGAACTGGTGGAGGAACGCTACTGGGAGCCCTCACCCGATTTTCTGCGCCGCAACCCGGCGGGAAAGGTGCCGATCCTGAAGATGGGCAACCGGGTGATGAGCGAAAGCCAGGCGATCTGCGAATACCTGGACGAGGTCGCCCCCCAGGTCCCGCTGATGCCCAGGGACCCGGACGGCCGCTATGAGGTTCGGCGTCTATGTGCCTGGTTTGACGACAAGTTTCACAACGAGGTCACGTCGAAGCTGTTGTACGAGCGGGTGAACAAGAAGGTGACGGGGCAAGGTTATCCGGATTCGCGGAACGTGAAGCTGGGGTCGACGCGGATCAAGTATCACCTCGACTACATGGCCTGGCTTCTGGACCAGCGGCGCTGGCTTGCGGGGGATGTGATGACGTTGGCCGATTTCACGGCGGCCGCGCACTTGAGTTGTCTGGACTACATCAGCGATGTGGACTGGAACCGGCATGCGGTGCTGAAGGACTGGTATGCGAAGATCAAGTCGCGCCCCAGCTTCCGTCCGCTTTTGGCCGACCAGGTGTCAGGCTTCCCGCCCTCGGCGCATTATGCCGACCTGGATTTCTGATCCCTGCTGTCGGATGGGGGCCAGCCCCCAAGCCCCCGGGATATTTGGGCAAAGATGAAAGGGCTGACGAAAGAGCAGCTGGTGGCGCGGGCCCTGGAGGAGGGGTTCGTGAAGGTGGGGGTTTGCAGGCCCGACGCAGTGCCCGAGGCGGCGGGGCGGTTGCGGGCCTTCCTTGCCGAGGGGCGGCACGGGCAGATGGGCTGGATGGCCGAGCGGGAGGAGTGGCGCGGGTCGGCGGCGGCTTTGTGGCCTGAAGCGCGGTCGGTGGTGATGCTGGCCGAGGCCTATACTCCCGAGGTCGATCCGCTCGCGGGGCTGGCGCGGCGGGACCGCGGGGTGATCAGCGTCTATGCGCAGGGGAAGGACTACCACGACCTGGTGAAACGGCGGCTGAAGCGGCTGGGGCGGTGGATGGTTGCGGCATCGGGCTGCGAGATCAAGGTGTTTGTCGATACGGCTCCGGTGATGGAGAAGCCCCTGGCGCAGGCGGCGGGGTTGGGCTGGCAGGGGAAGCACACGAACCTTCTGGGGCGCGACCTGGGGAACTGGGTGTTCCTCGGGGCGATCTTCACGACGCTGGAGCTGGAACCGGATGAGCCGGAGCCTTCGCATTGCGGGTCTTGCACGGCCTGTCTGGACATCTGCCCGACGAATGCTTTTCCTGCGCCTTATCAATTGGATGCGCGGCTTTGTATCTCATACCTGACGATCGAGCATCGTGGGCTTGTAGATACAGGTGTAAGGACGCGTATAGGCAATCGTATATACGGCTGCGATGACTGTCTGGCGGTCTGTCCGTGGAACAAGTTCGCCGTCGCGGCGCGGGATATCGGGTATCAGCCAAAGGTCGGGTTGCCGGAACTGGCGGAGCTTGCCGCGCTGGATGATGCGGGGTTCAGGGAGCGGTTCGCGGGGTCGCCGATCAAGCGGATCGGGCGCGACAGGTTCGTGCGGAACGTGCTTTATGCGATTGGAAACTCGGGTTTGCCTGCGCTTGGCGCTGTTGCGGCGGGGCTGGTTGAGGATGCGGATGAGGGCGTGGCCGATGCGGCGCGCTGGGCGGTGGAGCGGTTGAGGGGGGCGACATGGACCGGCTGAAGGGCAAGACGGCGATCATTTCGGGCGGGGCGACGGGGATGGGCGCGGCCTCGGCTCGTCTGTTTGTGGCCGAGGGCGCGGCGGTCGGGGTGATCGACCGGAACGTCGAGGCGGGGGAGGCGCTGGTGGCGGAGCTAAGGGCGGCGGGGCATCGGGCGGTGTTTGCCCGGGCTGACGTGTCGTCGAAGGCGGAGGTTGAGGGCGCGGTGGCAGCGGTGAATGCGGCGCTGGGGCCGGTCAATGTGCTCTTCAACCACGCCGGGACCATCGTCATCAAACCGTTCCTGGAGACGGAGGAGGCAGACTGGGACTTCCTGTTCGATGTGAACGTGAAGTCGATGTACCTGATGACCCGCGCCGTGCTGCCGCAGATGCTGGCTGCGGGCGGGGGGTCGATTGTCTGTACCTCTTCGATTTCAGCGGTTTACGCGACGCCGAACGAAGTGCTGTACGACGCAACGAAGGGTGCTTGCCACATGTTCGCCCGGGCGATTGCGGTGGAGTTCCGGGATCGGGGGATCCGCTGCAATGCGGTCTGTCCGGGGTTCATCCAGACGCCGCATGGCGACCGGGAGGTCGAGGGGCTGATGAAGCTGGGCGTCGACGTGTCGGACGCGGCGATTGCGGCGGCTCAAGGTAGGATGGGAAGACCTGAAGACGTGGCGCGGGCTGCGCTGTATCTTGCGTCGGACGATGCCGAGTTCGTCAACGGCGCGCAACTCTTTGTCGACAATGGCTTTTCAGCGGTCTAGCTGAGCGCGCGGTCGAGGTGAGTGTAGCCGCCGTCGGGGAAGAGCCATTGGCCGGTAGTGTGTGAACTGCGCGGCGACAAGAGGAACACTACAGTATCCGCGATCTCGCGCGGGGTGGTCATGCGCTGGCCAAGCGGGATCCGGCGGGTGATCCCGGCCAGGCGTTCCTCGGGATTGTCGAAGGTTCTCAGCCAGTTGGCGTAGAGGGGCGTCATCACCTCGGCCGGGATGACGGCGTTGACGCGGACGCCGTCTTTCAGGAAGGCGGCGGCCCATTCGCGGGTCAGGCCCAGTTGTGCGGCCTTGGCGGCGACATAGGCCGAGGTTGCGCCCTGCCCCGTCAGCGCGGTCTTGGAGGAGACGTTGACGATGGCGCCCTTGGTGGCGCGCAGGTCGTCAGCGAGGAGGTGCACAAGCGTGTAGTAGTGGACGAGGTTGCGGTCCAGGCTGTCTCGGAATGCTTGAGGACCAGCCTCCAACCCTATGGAATCGTTGGCCCCTGCGTTGTTCACCAACCCGTCGATCCGGCCATGACGGGCACGTATGTCGTGCACGACACGACGGCATTGATCGTCGTCCGACAGATCGGCTTGCACGAGATCAGCCCGCGCGACACCGGAAAGCCAGGCCGGATCGGGCGGGCGGCGGGTGAGGATGACGGGGATTGCACCCTCTTCGGCCAGGACTTCGGAGACGGCGGCCCCGATGCCGGAACCTCCGCCGGTGACGATGACGACCTTGTCCTTGAGGCCCAGGTCCATGTCAGGTCTTCACGACGCGCTGGGTCTGGGTGCCGAGGTTTTCGATCCCCAGCCGCATCACCTCGCCGCCTTTCAGGTAGACCGGGGGCTTTTGGCCCAGGCCGACACCGGGCGGCGTGCCGGTGGAGATGACGTCGCCGGGTTCCAGCGACATGAAGTGCGAAAGGTACGAGACGATATGCGCCACGCCAAAGATCATCGTGGCGGTGGAGCCGTTCTGGTAGCGGTGGCCATCGACGTCGAGCCACATCTTGAGGTTTCCGACATCGCCGGCTTCGTCCTTGGTCACCAGCCAGGGACCGGTCGGGCCGAAGGTATCGCAACCTTTGCCCTTGTCCCAGGTGCCGCCGCGTTCCTGCTGGTATTCGCGTTCGGATACATCGTTCACGACACAATAGCCCGCGACATGATCAAGCGCTTGATCTTCCTGGATATATTTCCCACCGGTGCCGATGATGACGCCCAGCTCGACCTCCCAGTCGGTCTTGACAGACCCGCGGGGCATTTCGACGTCGTCGTCGGGGCCGCACATGGCGGTGATCCATTTGTTGAAGACGACGGGTTCGGTCGGAATCGCGGCTCCGGTCTCGGCCGCGTGGTCCGCGTAGTTGAGGCCGATGCAGATGAACTTGCGGGCGCCGCCGACGCAGGGGCCGAGGCGGAGGTCCTTCTGCGGTGTGCCGGGGACGAGGGGGAGCGAGGCGGGGTCCAGCGCGGCGAGGCGTTTCACACTGTCGGGCGACAGGGCCGCGCCGCCGATGTCGGCGACATGGGCCGAGAGGTCGCGGACCTGGCCGCTGGCGTCGAGGAGACCGGGTTTCTCGGCGCCCTTCGGCCCGTAGCGGAGGAGTTTCATCGGGGGACCTTTCGCTTAGATCGTGACGCCGCCGTCGACCAGGCAGGCCTGGCCCGAGACGAAGCGGCTTTCGTCGGAGAGGAGGAAGACGACCATCGGGGTGATGTCGTCGGTGGTGGCAAGACGGCCCATGGGTTGGCGGGCGATGAAGTCCTTCTCGGCCTGGACCGGGTCTGCGGCGGCGGCGATGCGGCCCCTGAGCGACGGGGTGTCGACAGTGCCGGGGCAAAGGGCATTGCAACGGAGCCCGGTCTTCACGAAGTCGGCGGCGATGGCCTTGGTCAGGCCGATGACGGCGGCCTTGGTGGCCCCGTAGGCGGTGCGGTTCGGGAAGCCTTTGATCGAGGAGGCCATCGAGGCCATGTTCAGGACCGATGCGGTGCCGGTGGCCTTCGCACGGTCAAGCATTCCGGGGATGAAGGCGCGGCAGGTGTGGAACATCGACTTCACGTTCAGGTCGAAGGAGAAGTCCCAGTCGCGGTCGGTCACATCAAGGATGGTGCCGTTCGCCACGTAGCCCGCGCAGTTGAAGAGGCCGTCGAGGGGCGGAAGCTTGTCGCGCAGGGCGGTGATGGCGGCGGGGTCAGTGACGTCAAGCGGGAGGGTCTGCATGTCGAGGCCATTGAGGAGGCCCTCGTCGCGGTCGGTGGCGATCACGGTCGCGCCTTCGCGGGCGCAGGCGATGGCGCTGGCGCGACCGATGCCTTGGCCGGCGGCGGTGATCAGGATGGTCTTGTCTTGAAGGCGCATCTTCCCCCCGATTTGGGCCCAGAGTTTCATGCAGCGGCCTGACTGGCAAGATCATGCGGGGTGTCTTCGTTATGGGGTTGGCGGACTGACGATTCGGGCGCAAGCTGGGTGTCCTGCATCAACCTTGGGAGGAGAGCATGAGCCGTCATCTTGCCGACCGGCGCGCCCGTTCAACCGGGACGCGGGTGAAGCACTTCCTGCGACTGGCCCGGACGCCGCGGGAAACCTGGCTTCGGATGCGCGGGGCCCCGGGTTCGGCGCGGTTGGTCCAGTTCCTGCGGATCGAGAAAGGCCGGTCCGTCTGATCTGTCCACCGTGGACAGATTGTCCCTGCTTGCGGAATCAACCACTTGCAGGGGTACGTTAAGGATCTGTCAGGACTTTGCGGGCTTCAGCCGGTCGCGCAGCGACAAAAGGATGTCGCGCAGATCAGCGAGTTCGGAAAGCTGGAAGCCGGTGCGTTCGGCGAAAGCGCGCGGCACGCTTGAGGCGCGATCTGCCAGGGCGCGCCCGTCATCGGTCAGCGAAAGGCGCACCTGACGTTCGTCCTGCGGGTTGCGGCCACGCCGGACCCAGCCAGCCTTTTCCATCCGCTTCAGAAGCGGGGTCATGGTGTTGGTGTCGAGCCGCAGCTCGGCGCCCAACTGGCCAACGGTCCGGTCATCCTGCGCGTTGAGCGAGACCAGAACCAGATACTGCGGATAGGTCAGACCCAGGGGCTGCAACAAGGGCGCGTAGGCCGCATGGACCGCGTGCGCCGTCGAATGCAGCGCGAAACAGAGCATGTCGGGCGGGGCGGAAGCCATTCGGTGATAGTATATCGCCCGCGACTTAAATGCAAGCGGTTGACAACAGGCCGATTCGGCTGCATTTATATCGCGCACGATATAAATGCAGCGAAAGGACACGTCATGGCGACCGATGTGAAATACTGGACCGAAGCCAAGGCAACCGGCGGCGGTCGAAACGGCACTTCCGGCCTGGTCAACGGCCAGCTGACCGTGACCCATGCCAGCCCGAAAGAGCTTGGCGGCTCGGGCCTGGGGCACAACCCCGAAGAACTTTTCGCCGTGGGCTATTCAGCCTGCTACCTGGGCGCGATGCGCTTTGCAGCGAACAGCGAAAAGCTGGGCACTGTCCCGGAGAGCGCCACGGTCAACGCGCATGTCGGCATCGGCCCGAGGTCGGACGGTGGCTTTGGCCTGAAGGTCAAACTGGTCGTGTCGATGCCGGGGGTCGACCGCGCGGTAGCCGAGAAGATTGCCGAACGCGGCCATTTCATCTGCCCGTATTCCAACGCGACGAAGGGCAATATCGAGGTCGAGACGGAAGTGGTCTGACTGGAAACGAGAAGGCCGGGCAGTCGCGCCCGGCCTTTTCGACATGCTTGCAACCGTTCAGGACCTGACGAGCTTTTCGTATTCGGTCGCCACACGGCGGGTCAGGTCGCCCACCTCAAACGTATAGTCGCCGATCTGGCCGACGGGCGTCACTTCGGCAGCGGTGCCGGTGAGCCAGCACTGTTCGAAGGTCGCCAGTTCCTCGGGCATGATATAGCGCTCGTGGACCTTGATCTGCATGTCGCGCAGCATCCCGATCACGGTTTGCCGGGTGATCCCGTTCAGGATGCAGTCCGGGTTCGGGGTGTGAACTTCGCCATCCTTGACGAAGAAGATGTTGGCACCCGTCGCCTCGGCCACGTAACCGCGGAAGTCGTAGAACAGCGCGTCGGAGCAGCCCTTGGCCATCGCGGCGTGTTTGGACATGGTGCAGATCATGTAGAGACCCGCGGCCTTGGCGGCAGTGGGGATCGTTTCGGGCGAGGGGCGCTTCCACTTGGCGATGTCGAGTTTCGCACCCTTCATCTTGGCGTCGCCGTAATAGGCGCCCCAGGACCAGCAGGCGATGGCGAGGCGGACCGGGTTGCCGAGGGAGGCGACGCCCATTTCGTCCCCAGCGCCCCGGAAGGCGACGGCGCGGACATAGGCGTCGGTCAGGCCGTTGGCCTTCAGCACCTCTTCCTTGGCGGCGTCGATCTGTTCGGCGGTGTAGGGGATCGGCATGTCGAGGAGGCGGCCGGATTCCAGCAGGCGCAGTGAATGTTCGTGGCCCTTGAAGATCTTGCCGTTGTAGCAGCGTTCGCCCTCAAAGACCGAGGAGGCGTAATGCAGCGCATGGGTCAGGATGTGGACGTTCGCGGAACGCCATTCCACCAGCTTGCCATCCATCCAGATGAACCCGTCGCGATCGTCGTAGCCTGCCATTTGACCCTCCAGCTTTGCGAAAGTTGCGCCTGAAAGGTCCGCATCGGACAGATTCTTGCGCGAAATCGGCAGAGAGTTACGGGTTCGTGCTTGGAAAGTCAACAAGGCTGACGTAAATTCCGGTGAAACGGAGGATAGGATGGCCGAGACCCCAAGTGGCGAGAACCTGCTGTTCCTGACGGACGAACAGCTGAGGAAGGGCATCGAGGCGATGTTCTTTGCCTATCGCGGCTTTACAGCGGACCCGGACCGGATCTTGGAGGGGAAGGATTATGGCCGGGCGCACCACCGGGCGATCCACTTCATCCATCGCAGCCCGGGAACGACGGTTTCCAACCTGCTGGCGATCTTGGGTGTTACAAAGCAGTCGTTGAATCGTGTGTTGCGCACCCTGATCGAGGATGGCCTTGTGCGCAGCGAGAAGGGCAAAGTGGATGCGCGGGAACGCCATCTGCATTTGACGGACAAGGGACAGATGCTGGAACGGGAGTTGTCGGACGCCCAGCGGTCGCGGATGCGGGCGGCCTATCGCGCGGCGGGGCCGCAGGCGGTGGCGGGCTTCCGGCAGGTGCTGGAGGCGATGATGGACCCGGAAATGCGGCGTCAGTACAACCGGCTGAAGGAGGGCGGCTGATGGTTCCGGACGCCCATCTGCTGATCGTCGATGATGATGAACGTATCCGGGGCCTGTTGCAGAAGTTCCTGGTGCGGAACGGTTTTCTGGTATCGGTCGCGCGCGATGCTGCGCAGGCCCGGCGGATCCTGGGGGGGCTGGAGTTCGACCTGATCGTCCTGGACGTGATGATGCCGGGCGAGGATGGGGTGACGCTGACGCGGGATTTGCGGAAGCGCATGGCGACGCCGATCCTTCTGCTGACGGCGCGGGGGGAGGCGGCGAACCGGATCGAGGGGCTGGAGGCGGGGGCGGATGACTATCTGGTCAAGCCGTTCGAGCCAAAGGAATTGTTGTTACGGATCAACGCGATATTGCGGCGGGTGCCGGTGGTCAAGCCCGCCGAACCGGTGCGGCAGTTCCTGCATCTGGGAGCCGTGCGCTATGACCTGGACCGGGGCGAGATGTGGCGTGGCGAGGTGCCGGTGCGGCTGACGGCGACCGAGGCCGCGCTGATGCGGGTGTTCGCGGCGGCCCCGGGCGTGCCGATCAGCCGCGAGAAGCTGGTGGCGGACCAGAGCGAGGATGCGGCGCAGGAGCGGGCGGTGGATGTGCAGATCACCCGGCTGCGGCGGAAGATCGAGGACGACCCGAAGGTGCCGCGCTATCTGCAGACGGTGCGGGGCGAGGGGTATATGCTGCAGCCGGACTGAGCTGTGGCTGGCGTCGGACCGGGGGTTTTGCACCCCCGGACCCCCGCAGGATATTTGTGCAAA